>Ga0183095_10045_pt7 | contig 276354 bp, 255 predicted proteins | sample BioMet4_FD_130346 | JGI IMG/M metagenome (GOLD analysis project Ga0183095, IMG submission 130346) | Microbial communities from bioreactor (seeded with sewage sludge) at LBNL, California, USA - Biofuel metagenome 4 (v2) (version 3) | ecosystem: Engineered > Bioreactor > Anaerobic > Unclassified ...
TGTATTTATCCCATGTATGATTTTGCCCATCCGCTGTCGGATGCGATTGAAGGCATCACGCATTCGGTTTGCACGCTGGAGTTTGAGGATCACCGTCCTCTCTATGACTGGCTGCTTGATTCGCTGGGCTTTGATCCGAATACCCGTCCGCGGCAGATTGAATTTGCCCGGCTCAATTTGACCAATACGGTTATGAGCAAGCGCAAATTGCGGCAGCTGGTCGAGGGCGGCTATGTTTCCGGCTGGGATGATCCGCGGATGCCGACGATTTCAGGTCTGCGCCGGCGTGGTTATACCGCCGCTTCCATTCGCGATTTTTGTGAACGCATCGGCATAGCCAAGAGCAATAGCCTGGTTGATGTGGCTATTTTGGAACATTGTGTGCGTGAGGATCTCAATGTCAACGCCGACCGGGTGATGGCAGTTCTGCATCCGTTGAAGGTCGTGCTGACGAATTATCCGGTCGGGAAGACAGAGCATCTGCTGGCGGAAAACCATCCGACGCGCGGCGGGCATCATTATGTGCCTTTCGGCCGCGAGCTTTATATTGATCAGGCGGACTTCATGGAAGATCCTCCAAAAAAGTTTTTCCGTTTGAAACCGGGCGGCGAAGTTCGGCTCAAACATGCCTATATCATTAAGTGTGAAGAAGTTGTCCGCGATGCGGCGGGGCAGATTCAGGAACTGCATTGTACGTATGATCCGGAATCTAAGGCTGGCGGCGCGACGGCCGGTCGTAAGATCAAGGGAACGTTGCACTGGGTGGAGGCGTCGACAGCGCTTCCGGCTGAGGTTCGTTTGTATGATTATTTACTGACCACGGATGCCGATGGCGAGGTGGCGGATGATTTTTTGTCGGCGCTCAATCCAAAGTCCCTTACCGTGATTCAAGATGCGCTGATCGAGCCGGCTGTGCGCTGGACTGCGGCGGGCACACATTATCAGTTCCTTCGCGAAGGTTATTTCTGTGTAGACAAGGATACGACGCCGGAGCATCTGGTGTTTAATCAGGTGGTAGGTTTGCGCGATTCCTGGGCGAAGGCACAAAAGGGGTAAGCAGAATGGCAAAAATACCAAAAAATTTGTCGGATAAAGATATGGTGCAGGGGTATACGGAAACGGTGACGATGGAGTCTATGTTTCTCGCGGCTGACGAAGCGGAAAATAAAAAGAAGCATCCGGCCGTTGTACGCCAAACGGCGCAGGATCTTCATTTGGCTTATCTGACGCCGGATGTTGTCGACAAACTGGGCAAAATGCTTTTGGAATTGAAAGTGGATCTTTATCAGGAAGGCATTCGGGATTATCATATACATCTCCGGCGGGAAGGCAAAAATATCATTCTTTCGCCGGTAGAAGCGAAAAAATAAAAGGCAGGGCCGGGCGATGAGGGCTTCCGGTCCGGGGAGGAATTTGGCATGGAAAAATATTCGCCGCATGAAATTGAGAAAAAGTGGCAGCAGAAATGGGCAGACGAAAAAATATATAAGACGGAAATGAATCCGGAGCGTAAAAAGTATTATGTATTGGAAATGTTTCCGTATCCGTCCGGCAATCTTCATATGGGGCATGTGCGGAACTATTCCATTGGCGATGTATTGGCGCGCTATAAGACCATGGAGGGATTCAACGTTCTGCATCCGATGGGATTTGATGCATTTGGCATGCCGGCGGAAAATGCGGCGATCAAGCATGGCGTAAAGCCCTCGGACTGGACGTATTCCAATATTGATAATATGAAGCGTCAACAGCGGGAAATGGGATTGTCTTACGATTGGGACCGTGAAGTGGAGACTTGCCGGCCGGAGTATTATCGTTGGACGCAATGGATGTTTGAGCTCTTTTACCAGCGCGGGCTGGCCTACAAGAAAAAGGCTTCGGTGAACTGGTGCGATACCTGTGGGACGGTTTTGGCGAATGAACAGGTCATTGACGGAAAATGCTGGCGCTGCGACTCTGATGTCAGGAAAAAGGATTTGTCGCAGTGGTTCTTGAAAATTACCGATTATGCCGATGAGCTTTTAAAGGATTTGGATCTGCTCAAGGGTTGGCCGGATCGGGTCAAGACTATGCAGGAAAATTGGATCGGCCGCAGCGAAGGCGCAGAGTTCAGCTTTGATGTGCCGGATTTCCAGGAGAAGATTCCGGTTTATACGACCTGTCCGCATACCGTTTTTGGCGTGACCTATGTGGTGCTGGCTGTTGAGCATCCGCTGGTAGAAAAATTGATCCGGGGTCGTGAGAACGAGGCGGAAATTCGCGCTTTTATCGATGAGACGCGCAATATGAGCGAGTTGGAACGGACATCGGCGGATTCGGAGAAAAAGGGAATGTTCACGGGCGCCTATGCGGTTAATCCATTTAACGGCAAGCGGGTGCCAATCTGGATTACGAACTATGTGCTTTATGAGTATGGAACGGGCGCTGTCATGGGCGTTCCAACGCATGATGAGCGCGACTGGATGTTTGCCGCAAAGTATGGTCTGGAAAAAATTCTGGTTGTAAATAATCCCGAGGGGACATTGTCGCTAGACACGATGGAGAATGCGTATGTCGATCCTGGCGTGCTGGTAAATTCCGGTGCATTTACCGGGATGGATTCCGAAAAAGCCAAGGGCGCGATTATTCAGTGGATTGTCGACCATAACATCGGCCAGCGCAAGGTGAATTACCGGCTGCGCGATTGGCTGATTTCCCGGCAGCGTTATTGGGGCGCGCCGATTCCGGTTGTTTACTGCCCGCATTGCGGCGAGGTCTTGGTGCCGGAAGAGCAGCTGCCGGTCAAATTGCCGGAGAATGTGAAGTTTGAGCAGGGTTCCGTATCGCCGCTGGCGCAGTGCAGCGATTTTGTCAACTGCACTTGTCCGAAGTGCGGCGGGCCGGCTAAGCGCGAGACGGATACGATGGATACATTTATCTGCTCTTCCTGGTATTATATGCGTTATACGGACCCAGACAATACGACGATGCCTTTTGCCAAAGATAAAGTGAATTATTGGGCGCCGGTGAATCAGTATATCGGCGGTATTGAACATGCTATTCTCCATTTGCTCTATTCGCGCTTTTTCACTAAAGTGCTGCGGGATGCCGGTTTGGTCGGATTTGATGAGCCGTTTACGAATTTGCTGACGCAGGGAATGGTCATAAAAGATGGCTCCAAGATGAGTAAATCGAAGGGGAATGTCATTTCACCGGAAGAAATCATCGCCCACTATGGGGCGGATACGGCTCGGTTGTTCATTTTGTTTGCCGCGCCGCCGGAGCGTGATTTGGAATGGAGCGATCAGGGCGTTGAGGGCGCGTTCCGCTTTTTGAACCGGGTATGGCGTATTGTTGGACAATTTGCCGATACGGTCAAAAATGCGCCGGAGGTTTATGATGTCAAGGCGCTGACGAAGGAAGAGAAAGAACTGCGCCGGGTTCTGCATGTGACGATCAAAAAGGTAACGGAAGACATCCGCGATCGCTTTATGTTCAATACGGCGATTAGTTCCATTATGGAGTTGGTCAATGCCTTTTATGTTTTTCAGGATCAACCGGAGACTAACGCCGGTTTATTGCGTGAGGTTACGCTGGATCTGATTAAGATTTTGGCGCCGTTTGCTCCGCATATTACGGAAGAGCTTTGGAGCGATATTGCCGGACAGGGAAGCGTGCATCAGCAGCAATGGCCGGCGTATGATCCGGCAGCGATGGTACAGGATGAAGTGGAAATCGTTCTGCAGATTAATGGTAAGGTCCGGGGTAAGCTGGTTATTGACGCTGCGCTGGACCGCGAGGCAATGGAACAGGCGGCTCTGGAGCATCCGCGTGTTCGGGAACTGGTTGCCGGCAAAGGCATCGTCAAGGTCATTGCGGTGCCGAAGAAGTTGGTTAATATTGTTGTGAAATAAAACAGAAACGGTTGAAAAGAAGCTGCCGGTAAAAAGGGCGGCTTCTTTTTGTGTGTGCAGTCAGCCAAAGCCATTTTTTATTCTGTCGGTAAATTATATAAAAAGAAGGAAATTGGTCGCGGCGCGTCTAATACTATATGCCAGTATACATTCTGGTTAAATTTGGCTAAAAATGCGGCTGAGCAAGGAGCGAGAGGAATGAATATACGGTGTGCCATGCGGGATTTGCAGGCAGGGATGATTTTGAGCAAGGCGATTTATGCTGCCGATGGCCGGGTCCTGGTCGAAGAGGGTACGGTACTGACCGATTATCTGATCCAAAATCTGCGGGAACGGGCGCTGGTTTCAGTTATGATTCAGCATCCGGAACATCTGGCTGTTTATGTGGAAAAAACGATACCGCCAGAAACTGAAACCGCGCCTCCGGTTATTCCAAAACCGGAGGCAGTGCCGGATAGGAACCTGCCGCCGGTTTTGTTGCCGCCGGCAGTGGTGAAAGCGAATCCGGAGCAGGATATTTTGCTGGATATGGCTTATGTTGATTGTTATACGGATGTGATGCGTCGGATGCAGGCCATTTTTGCCCAGCGGGGCAATCTGGCCGAAGTAGATATGGAAGCGGTGCAGGCGCTGATTGCCAGCGGCGAGGTGCTGAAACTTTGTGATGGCGCCAAGGCGGTGACCCAGATTCATAATATGCTGCGGGAAGGCGACTATCTTATTCACCACAGTCTGCATGTGGCCATTTTAGCTGGCTTGATGGGAAGTTGGTTAAACTGGCCGTCACAGCGAAAACGGAAATTGATCCTGGCCGGTTTACTGCATGATGCTGGAAAACTGCGGGTTTCTAAGGATATTCTCGATAAACCGGGCCGACTTTCCAATACGGAGCTCCGTATTGTTCAGCGCCATGCGCAATCCGGTTATGATATGCTGTGCCAAGGGCCGCTGGCGGGAGAGGCGGAAATTTTGGCCGGCATTTTGCAGCATCATGAACGCAATGACGGTTCGGGGTATCCCCACCAACTGAAAAAGGAGCAGATTAGTGATTTCGGCCGGATTCTGGCTGTTTTGGACATTTATGATGCGATGGCTGCCAACCGTTCGTATGCGCGGCGAAGTTCTCCTTTTGATGTGTTCAGCGTTTTATCGGAAGACATTATGCATAAAAAGCTGGATGCCGAATATGGCCTGCTTTTTATTCGTAAAGTATGTCATTCCCTTAATGGCAGCTGGGTTCGGCTGTCAAATGGAAAAAAGGCCAAAATTGTCTATATTGATGAGAGCCGCATGAATGCGCTGCCGGTGGTTCAGACCGATGAAGGCGAGTTTATGGATCTGAATGCGCGACATGATATCAAGGTTTCTGTTTTACTGACCTATCAGGAAGCTGTTTCTCCAACAAAGGGTTGATTTTAGGCTGCTGCTTTTTCAGGGCAGCTTTTTTATTCGAAAAATTATACTGCAGACTTGACTTTATATAGTTTCATGCCTAAAATAATAAGGTATGCAATGCAGACGCACATTTCTGCATTCATAAAGGATAAACTATAAGGATGTGGAGAAATGATTTTGTCAAGGTTAGGACTGCTGCCTCGTTTGCTGCTTGGTATTGTGGGAGGCATGTTTTTAGGTTCGCTGGGATCTATCATGGGTATTCAGGATACACTGTTGTTTGATGCTATGGTACGTATTTTTGCTACGTTTACGTCTTTGTTCAGCACTTTTTTATCGTTTATTATTCCCCTGCTGATTATTTCTTTTGTTTCGGTAGGCATGGCCGACCTGGGCAAGCGGGCCAATAAGCTTTTTGGTATTACTTTGGGACTGGCGTATGTATCAACTGTTTTGGCCGGATTTTCGGCTTATTTCATTGGCAGCGCTATTCTGCCGGGGGTGATTGCCCCTTTTTCCGGCAAAGTTGCGGCCGGAGCTGCCTATGATCCTTTTATTACGATTGCAGTCGAGCCGGTTTGCGGGGTCATGACGGCCTTGGTGCTGGCTTTTGTACTGGGCATCGGCATGGCCAACAATCAGGGTAAAGCCTTGTTGGGAATGTTTCGTGAAATGCAGAATATTATTACCCAGGTGTTGACAAAAATCATCATTCCGCTTATTCCGGTTTATGTGGCCGGCTTATTTTGTAAACTGGCGGCGCAGGGGAAACTTGTGGCCACGGCTAAGATTTTTATTTCTCTGTATGTTTGCATTTTGCTGCTGCAGCTGCTTTATCTTGCTGTTCAGTTCGGAATATCCAGTCTGGTCTGTCGCCGCAATAACTACCGGCTGATTAAAAATATCCTGCCGGCTTATGCAACGGCGGTGGGGACACAGTCCTCGGCGTCGACGATTCCGGTTAATCTTGCCTGCGCCAAAAAAAATGGCATTAAAGGTGAAATCGCTGATTTTTGTATTCCGCTTTGTGCGACGATTCATCTGGCGGGCGATACGATCTGTCTGGTTCTGGGGTCGATGGGCATTATGATTGCCATGGGTATGGATGTTAATCTTACGCTGTTTACACCGTATATTTTTATGCTGGGAGTAACGATGGTGGCTGCTCCGGGCGTTCCGGGCGGCGGCGTTATGGCGGCGCTGGGCATCATTACTTCCATGCTGGGCTTTACGGAGCCAATGCAGCAGCTCATTATTTCGCTGCATTTTTCGCAGGACAGTTTCGGTACGGCGACCAATGTCACGGGTGATCAGGCGCTGACGCTGATTGTTGATAAAATTGACGGTGATCAGTTTGCCGAGAGTCCGGCAACGGAAGAAGCTTTGTAAGAATAGACTGTTTTTTGTTGAGAGAAGAGGGGAAACCTTCTTCTCTCTTTTCTTTATAGGATATCTGCGTTATAATAACAGGAGTAGCATGTATGTTCGGAAGGAGGCAGACATATGGCAATGGTGCCGAAACTTAATACGATGCAGTTTGCTGACGAACAGCCTTTTAAAGTCGTGGCTCCGTTTGAGCCAATGGGCGATCAGCCAAGGGCAATTGCCGATCTCGCCGCCGGCGTGGAAAATGGCCAGACGGCGCAGGTTCTGCTGGGTGCAACGGGAACCGGCAAGACGTATACGATTGCCAAGGTCATTGAAAAAGTACAGAAGCCGACGCTGGTGATTGCCCATAATAAAACGTTAGCGGCTCAGTTGGCCAGTGAATTCAAGGCGTTTTTCCCGGAGAATTACGTGGGATATTTTGTCAGTTATTATGACTATTATCAGCCGGAGGCTTATATTGCATCGACGGATACTTATATTGAAAAAGACGCTTCCATCAATGATGAAATTGATGAACTGCGGCATTCGGCGACGTGTTCGCTGTTTGAGCGGCGCGATGTCATTGTCGTGGCAAGCGTGTCCTGCATTTATGGACTGGGTTCGCCGGAAAGCTATCATGAAATGGTCTTATCACTGCATAAGGGACAAAGTATCGATCGCGATGATATTCTTCGCAAGTTAATTACAATGCAGTATGAGCGCAATGACATCGCATTTGAACGCGGCCGGTTCCGGGTGCGTGGGGATGTTGTCGAAGTGTTTCCTGCGGGATATAATAATCGGGCGGTGCGGATTGAACTTTTTGGCGATGAGGTGGAACGCATTGTTGAATACGATGTAATTACCGGGGAAATTTATGGGGAACGAACCCATTCTATGATTTTTCCGGCGTCTCATTATGTGACGTCCAAGGAAGATCTCGATCTGGCGTTGGCAACGATACAGGCAGAACTGGAAGAGCAGCTGCAATCGCTGCAGGCAAAGGGAAAAATGCTGGAAGCGCAGCGGCTGCAACAGCGCACCAATTATGATTTGGAAATGATGCAGGAAATGGGGTATTGTTCCGGGATTGAAAATTACTCGCGTCATCTGACGCATCGGCAGCCGGGGGATGCTCCTTATACGCTGCTGGACTATTTTCCCGATGATTTTCTTATTGTTATGGATGAATCACATGTGACCATGCCGCAGCTGCGCGCCATGTATGCGGGGGACCGTTCCCGCAAGGAGTCTTTGGTGGAGAACGGCTTCCGGCTGCCTTCGGCTTTTGATAACCGGCCTTTGAAATTTGAAGAGTTTGAGCAGCGCATCAATCAGATTATTTATATATCGGCGACGCCGGCGGCGTATGAATTAGGCAAAGCACAGCAGGTCGTACAGCAGATTATCCGCCCGACCGGGTTGCTGGATCCGGGGATTGAGGTGCGGCCGCTACAGGGACAGATTGATGATCTGATACATGAGATACGGCTGCGTACCGAACAAAACGAGCGAGTGCTGGTCACGACGCTGACGAAAAAAATGGCAGAAAATCTTACGGATTATCTGAAGGAAACGGGCATCCGGGTGCGCTATCTGCATTCGGATATTGTGACGATGGAGCGCGCGGCCCTGATTCGCGATCTTCGTGCCGGTAAGTTTGACGTGCTGGTCGGCATCAACTTGCTGCGCGAAGGCCTGGATATGCCGGAGGTATCGTTGATCGCCATTCTGGACGCGGATAAGGAAGGATTCCTGCGGTCCGATACATCGCTGATTCAGATCATTGGGCGGGCGGCCCGAAATGAACACGGCCATGTCATCATGTATGCGGATCGGGTTACGGATTCCATGCAGCGCGCTATGGATGAGACACAGAGGCGGCGCGTGGTGCAGGAGCAATATAATGAAGAGCATCATATTACGCCGAAAACGATCGTCAAACCGGTGATGAATCTTATTGAAACGACGCTGGTGGCTGAAAGTCCGGCAGCGTATGATGCCGACAGTGATAAAAAGCGCAAGCTCAGTAAGAAAGAGAAGGAGTCTTTGCTGAAAACGCTTCTGCGACAAATGCAGGAGGCATCACGGGCATTGGAGTTTGAGCGGGCGGCAGAACTTCGGGATATGATTTATGAACTGGAGAATACTCTGCCGGGTGGGAAAAAGAAAAAAAGCAGTATTGGCAAATAGAATAAAACGGATTATAATTTATAACAAATAAAAATTATTTATGAAAATGACGGGTGAAAAATGGAGAACTGTATTCGTATTAAAGGTGCCCGCGAGCACAATCTGAAGAATATCAATATTGAAATACCGCGGGACAAATTGGTGGTTATTACCGGTTTATCCGGTTCTGGCAAGTCATCGCTGGCATTTGACACCATTTATGCGGAAGGGCAGCGGCGCTATGTGGAGTCCTTGTCGTCTTATGCGCGGCAGTTTTTAGGTCAGATGGATAAACCGGATGTCGACTACATTGAAGGGCTGTCGCCGGCAATATCGATTGATCAGAAAACCACCAGCCGGAATCCGCGTTCTACCGTGGGGACGGTTACGGAGATTTATGATTATCTCCGGCTTTTGTTTGCCCGGGCCGGGCGGCCGCATTGTCCAAAATGCGGCAAGCCGATTACGCAGCAGACGATTGATCAGATGCTGGATCAGATTACCGGCCTGCCGGAGGGAACAAAATTGCTGCTGATGGCGCAGCTGGTTCGCGGGAAAAAGGGCGAGCACCGCAAGATCATCGATCAGGTTCGTCGGGAAGGCTATGTGCGCGTGCGCATTGACGGCGAAATCTACGATGTGAATGATGAAATCGCTTTGGAGAAAAATAAAAAGCATACGATTGAGGTCGTGGTCGATCGCTTGGCGGTCCGCGATGGAATGCGGCAGCGGCTGGCCGATTCGCTGGAAACAGCGCTTAAATTGGGCAGCGGTGTAGTTTATGTGCAGATTCTTGACGGGGAACTTTTGATGTTCAGTCAGAATTTTGCCTGTGTGGACTGCGGCATCAGTTTGCCGGAAATTGCGCCGCGGATGTTTTCCTTCAATAATCCCTATGGGGCTTGTCCAGATTGCAGCGGGCTGGGCAGTCATATGGAATTTGATCTTGAACTGGTCATGCCTAAGCCTGAGCTGACTTTTGCCGAGGGTGTGTTTGCGCCTTTATCGAAAAATCTGAATTCGTATGCCATGTGCCAAATAGACGCCGTGCTGCAGAAATATGGGTTTAATGTCGATACGCGCTGGTGCGATCTGAATCAACGGGTGCAGGGGATTCTGCTCTATGGTTCCGACGAAGAAGAGTTCACTTATGGATATGAAAATATGTATGGGGAATACAAGGAGCATCATAGCAGTTTTGAAGGCGTTATGCCGCTCTTGGCGCGTCGCTATCGGGAAAGCGAGTCGGATGAGATGCGCGAGTCCTATGAAAACTATATGACGATTACACCATGCCCAACTTGTCATGGCGCGCGCCTGAAACCGGAGACGCTGGCTGTTAAAGTGGGCGGGAAGAATATTTATGAGGTTACGCAGCTGCCAATTCGGGAATGTGATGCTTTTTTCCGCGATTTACAGCTTACGGAACGCGAGCAAAAAATTGCGGCGCAGATTTTAAAAGAGCTGCACGCGCGCCTTGGTTTCTTGATCAATGTCGGGCTGGATTATCTGACGCTGTCGCGGGCGGCCGGAACGCTTTCCGGCGGCGAGGCGCAGCGCATTCGTCTGGCCACGCAGATCGGTTCGGGTTTGGTCGGCGTACTCTATATTTTGGATGAGCCGAGCATCGGGCTGCACCAGCGGGATAATGACCGGCTCTTGGCGGCGCTCAAACGCTTGCGGGACCTGGGCAATACGCTTATTGTAGTGGAGCATGATGAGGATACGATGTATGCGGCGGATCATATCATTGATATAGGTCCGGGAGCCGGAGCTCACGGAGGGTATGTTGTCGCCCAGGGAACGGCGGAGGAAATCAAACGCATCCCCGCATCGGTGACGGGTCAGTATCTGAGTCGGAAGAAATATATTCCGGTTCCGGCAGCACGACGTTCTGGCAACGGCAGTTTTTTGGAAGTGGTCGGGGCGGCGGAAAATAATCTTAAAAACATATCGGTTAAATTCCCCCTGGGGGTATTTACCGTGGTGACCGGCGTTTCAGGATCCGGAAAAAGTACTCTGGTAAATGAGATCCTCTATAAAGGCCTGGCATCGAGACTTTATCATGCCAAAGGAAAACCGGGAAAGCACAAAAAAATTCTCGGGATGGAAAATATTGATAAGATCATCGATATTGACCAATCGCCAATCGGTCGTACGCCGCGGTCCAATCCGGCGACCTATACCGGCGTCTTTGATTCGATCCGGGATTTGTTCAGCCAAACGCCGGAGGCGAAGCTGCGCGGTTATAAGGCCGGCCGCTTCAGCTTTAATGTTAAGGGCGGCCGCTGCGAGGCCTGCCATGGCGACGGCATAATTAAAATTGAGATGCATTTTTTACCGGATGTCTATGTGCCCTGCGAAGTTTGCAAGGGGGCGCGGTATAACCGCGAGACGCTCGAGGTAAAGTATAAAGGGAAAAGTATTTCCGATGTGCTCAATATGACCATGGATGAAGCCGTGGATTTTTTTCAGAATGTGCCGAAGATCGTGCGTAAACTGCAGGTGATCAAGGATGTCGGTTTGGGCTATATCAAACTGGGGCAGCCGGCGACGACTTTATCGGGCGGCGAGGCGCAGCGTGTCAAGCTGGCTACCGAGCTGGCGCGTCGGTCTACCGGCAAAACATTGTATATTCTTGATGAACCGACGACAGGGCTGCATACGGCTGATATTGCCAAACTGCTGCTCATTCTGCAGCGTCTGGTCGACGGTGGGGATACCGTGGTTGTGATTGAACATAATCTGGATGTGATCAAAACTGCGGATTATATTATTGATCTGGGACCGGAAGGCGGCGATCAGGGAGGCACGCTGGTGGCTGCCGGAACGCCGGAACATATTGTCCGGGTGAAAAAATCTTATACCGGGAAATATTTGAAACCGATGCTTGACGAACGGGCATGGCTGGCGCAGGGAACAAACATTGCCGACGGATTGAAAGATGGCGGGGATGAAAGGTTATGACCGATGCCGTAGCGGAAAAATTACAACTTTTGCCGGATTCACCGGGCGTTTATATCATGAAGGACGCTCAGGGGAAAATTATTTATGTCGGTAAGGCGATTGTATTAAAAAATCGGGTGCGTCAGTATTTTCAAAGCGGGAAGAATCACTCGCCCAAGGTCAGGGCCATGGTGGCAAAAATTGCGGATTTTGAAACTATTCTCACCGGTTCGGAAGTCGAAGCGCTGATCCTTGAATGCAATCTGATTAAGAAGCACCGTCCGCGTTATAATATCAGTCTGAAAGATGATAAAACATATCCTTATGTTAAGGTAACTTTGGCGGAAGATTATCCGCGGGTGCTGATTACCCGACGCGTGCTACGGGATGGTGCCCGCTATTTCGGTCCTTACACGAATGCTGGCGCGGTGCATGAAAGTCTGAAACTTTTGCGGCGATTGTTTCCCCTGCGTACCTGCCGGCATATGAATGTTGACCGGCCCTGTCTGGAATATCATATCAAACGCTGTCTGGCTCCCTGTACCGGGCAGGTGGATCGGGAAGAGTATGCTGCTATGGTTCGTTCGGTTTGCTTGTTTCTGGAAGGCCGTACGGATACGGTTGAAAAAGAATTGGAACGTCAGATGACGCAGGCGGCGGCGGGATTGCATTTTGAACTGGCCGCCCGCCTTCGGGATCAGCTTCGAGCGGTGCGGCGGGTGGCGGAGAAACAAAATATTGTTACCGGTTCCGGCGACCAGGATGCGGTCGGTATGGCGCGTTCCGAGTATGGGGTCTGCGTGCAAATTTTCTTTATCCGGGCCGGCAAAATGATTGGCCGGGAGCATTTCTTGTTGGGCGGCAGTGAAGAGGAGTCCGATGAAGCGGTGCTGACAGCGTTTCTCAAGCAGTATTATCACCGGGCAGCTTTTGTGCCGCGCGAGGTTTTGCTGCCTTATGCGCTGGCGGAACAAGCGGTTATTGAAGAATGGCTAACGGAACGCAAGCAGGCGAAAGTGGCGCTGATTTGCCCGCAGCGAGGAACAAAGCGCGATATTGTACAGATGGCGGAGAATAACGCGGTGAAATATCTGGCGGATGCGGCCGCGCGTCTGCAGGCAGAAGATGCCCGGACCAGCGGCGCCGTGGCTGAGCTGGGCCGGTATCTCCGACTGGCAAAGCCGCCGCAGCGCATGGAGTGCTTTGATATCTCGCATATTCAAGGGTCGGAAACCGTAGCCTCTATGGTTGTTTTTGAGGGTGGGCTGCCTAAAAAATCGGCATATCGGCGTTTTAAAATCAAAAGCACAGAAGGGAAGCCGGATGATTTCCTTTCTATGCGGGAAGTGACTACGCGCCGTTATGGCAAGGCGGTTGTTGAAAATATGCCGGACCTCATTATTATTGACGGCGGGAAGGGACAGCTGAGTTCAGCTTTGGCGATGATTCGCGGCGCCGGTCATGCAGAGGTGCCGGTTGTGGGGCTGGCCAAGCAGTTTGAGTATGTTTTTGTCGAGGGCTCGTCAGACCCGGTAATTTTGCCGCGGAACAGTCAGGCTTTGTATCTGCTGCAGCGTATTCGCGATGAAGCGCATCGCTTTGCCATCACCTATCATCGCAAACTGCGGGGAAAAAGAAATTTGGTTTCGGTTTTGGATCACGTCGCGGGCATTGGTCCCGCCCGGCGCAAAGCGCTCTGGGACCATTTCGGTAGTCTGGCGAAAATAAAAGCGGCTTCGGTTGAAGAGATGGCAGCCGTGGCGGGCATGAATCAGCCTTCAGCGCAGGCAGTATATAATTTTTTTGCGGCGAGAGAGCAGCTTTTACAAAAAACATAAAGAAAAATTCATAAAAGTATTGTACGGTTAGTACGTGCAAAAAAGCACAAGATAGAGTATAATCAATGTATGATAAGAAGTTGGTAATGTATGATATCTGGTTGATGCTGTATAAAGAGGGACACAATGAAAATTATTGATTTGCATACACATTCTACCGTATCAGATGGCAGCTGTACGCCGGCAGAAATTATCCGGTTGGCAGAGGCGGCCGGATTGAGTGTTGTGGCACTTACGGATCATGATAATATTGCCGGTTGTGCCGAAGCGGCGTCTGCGGCCGGGAAAAGTAATATTGTGTTTTTGCCCGGGATGGAAATGACCGTGGATTATGACGGCTGGCGGCTGCATATTGTAGCGCTGGGCTTTGATCCGCAGCATCCGGCGTTTCGGGCGTTGTATAAAAAAATTCGTGAGAATAAAGAAAGCCGTATGCAGGAGATCATTACCGGGATTCGGGCTAAGGGGATTCCTATTTCATGGGAACTGGTAAGACAATATTCGGTTGGCGCGATGGACTGGTATGCTATCATGCGTTATCTGGTATCGCTGCATATTTCAGCGCATGCGCAGCCCTTGTGGGACCGGTATATTAATCCGGTTGTGCGCGACCTCGGCCTGAGCCAGGAGATTACGGCGGCAGAAGGTTTGCATGCTATCCGGGCGGCGGGCGGGGTGACATCGCTGGCGCATTTTCATAAAAAAATCGGCTTGGCTGATTTTTCCCGCCGGGAACAGGAAACCGCGATTGCCGATCTGCATCAGCTGGGGATGGACGGCATGGAACGCTGGTATCCGACCTATTCGACTGACGATGCTGCTTTTGCGGCTTTTATGATAGAGAAGTATCATTTGCTGGCTACGGGCGGTACTGATTTTCATGGCGCCAACCGGCCGGGAATAGATATCGGGACAGGAAAAGACGGCAATACCGCAATTCCTTACCGTTGCTATGAGGCTGTGCAGCAGTATTTGTTCCGAAGAAAAAAAGAGTTGTAATCAAATATCTTTATGGTAATATAGAAGTTGCAGCTATATGGCTGTAAGATTCAAAGAGGAGGCATTGGTATGAAGAAGTGGGTATGTAATGTCTGTGGTTGGATCTATGATGAGGAAGCTGGAGATCCGGATTATGATCTGGCTCCGGGCGTGGCGTTCGCCGATTTGCCGGAAGATTTTGTTTGTCCGGTCTGCGGCGTAGGCAAGGATCAGTTTGAAGAAATGCAAGAGTAAGGGGAAGCCTGCCTTAGGGCAGGCTCCTTTACTGCAACAGAAACGATTGGACGCTTCACGGAGCTTCGTCTTTCACGGGCGGGGCCCTGATATTAAAGGGGGTTATCTGTGATGAAGGTAACAGTTGTTGGCGCTGGAAATGTCGGTGCGACGGTCGCAAATGTCATTGCGATGAAAAATTTTGCCAGTGATGTTGTACTACTTGATATTAAGGAGGGCATATCCGAGGGCAAGTCTATGGATATGATGCAGGCGGCGCCCATGCTGGGGATTGACACCACCGTCACCGGGGTGACAAATGACTATGCCGCTACGGCGGGGTCAAAGGTCGTTGTCGTCACGTCGGGACTGCCTCGTAAACCGGGTATGTCCAGAGAAGATTTGATTGGGACCAATGCTAAGATTGTAAAAGGTGTTGTTGATCAGGCGTTACAGTATTCGCCGAATGCGATCTTCATTATTATTTCCAATCCGATGGATACCATGACCTATCTTACTTTGAAGGACACGAAGCTGTCCCGCAACCGGGTGTTGGGACTGGGCGGGCTTTTGGACAGCAGCCGTTTCAAATACTATATTACGGCGGCGCTGAAAGAAGCGGGAATGCCGGCCACGATTACCGATGTTGACGGCATGGTTGTCGGCGGGCACAATGATAAGACGATGGTTCCGCTGGTGAGCTATGCGGCCTATCGCGGGATTCCTATTACCAAACTTTTGTCGCCGGCGGCGATCGAGGACGCTGTCGCCAAAACGAAAAAAGGCGGCGCAACGCTCACGCAGCTGATTGGAACTTCTGCCTGGTATGCACCGGGCGCGGCGGTGGCTACTTTGGTCGGGGCGATTGTGACGGATGCAAAGAAACTGATTCCTTGTTGCGTTTATCTGGACGGTGAATACGGTGAACATGATCTTTGCATTGGCGTGCCGGTCATTTTGGGAGCCAAAGGGATTGAACGCATTGTTGATGTGAAGCTTGAAGGCGAGGAGAAAGCTGCGTTTGCTACCAGTGTGGCGGCGGCGCGGGAGACAAACGCACTGCTTACCACGGCCTTAAAATAAAAGAAAATAACCGGGTGGATGCGTTATAGGACAGCACTGATTGAACGGATTATATTTTATAATCTTTTCAATCAGTGCTGTCTTATTTAATTTAAGTTTTTTTCAAAAAAGACGATATATAGTATATAAGTAATAGAAGATCAGGGATTAGAGTAATACTTCCAGGAGGGGTGCAAAATGGTGAAAAGGGTTGAAAGAGTAGCACCAACCAAGGCAGTGGAATATGATGTCGGACGGCCATTTGAGCAGAGGCATGGGTTTTCCGACAGCAAAGGCACCGGAGTTTTTTCTGAAGTGCTGCGGCAGACAATGAAAAAAAAGCAAAAGCAAGCGGCGGATGCGCCGGTTGCCGATCCATATGTGCTTGATCTGAGCCGGGCGACGCAGTCTTTATTTTATCGATATGGAACTTCGCTTGAGGCTTTGAGGAAAAAGATACATGAAGGATGACAAATATTATATGAAATTGGCGCTGGCCGAGGCGGAGACTGCTTTAAAGCTTGGCGAAGTACCGATTGGCGCCGTTCTCGTTGATGCTGAGGGCGGCGTTGTTGTTTGTACCCATAATATGCGAGAAACCTGGCAGGATGCGACGGCGCATGCTGAGATTCTTGCCATACGTGACGGCGGCAAACTTCTGGGACGCTGGCGGCTTTCTGATTGCACCCTTTACGTGACGCTGGAACCTTGTCCTATGTGCGCCGGCGCTTTGGTCATGGCGCGGCTGCGGCGCGTGGTTTACGGCGTGGCTGATGCTAAGGGCGGCGCGGTAGAATCCATCTTCAATATTCCCGGACACCGGTCTTTGAATCATCAGGTCGCAGTGACAGCTGGTATTATGGAAGATGAATGCGCGGCAATTTTGAAGCGTTTTTTTGTATTGCGGCGCTAAAAAAAATATTCTTTTTCGGTATAAGGCAGCGGAAATGCCGTTCTTTGATTGACAAGATTCGTTATTTTTCTTACGATGATATTTAAGGAGATCATGAGAAAATAACGGCAGGTGATTCAACTTTATGAGTTGGAAGAAAAAATTGATTTTAGGAATGGTTATGTTTTTGGGTGTCTTTACCGCCGCGATGCAAACGGCCTGGTTTAATTCCTGGCTGGACGATTTGAGCCGGGGGCCGGATACGCCGCCTTATCTCAGTTTGCATTATCGTTGGCGGCATTTGTATTTTGCGTTTGCGCCGCATCCGGAGCGGCCCATTGTATTTTTTGGCGACAGCATGACGGACCGGGGAAACTGGCACAAGCTTTTTCCTCAAGTCAGCTTGGTCAATCGGGGAATTGGCGGCGATACTACCTTAGGCCTTTTGCAGCGGCTGGATCAGGTAATCGCGCTGAATCCGCCAAAAATCTTTCTCATGATTGGGACGAATGATCTTTGTTACAATCGTTCGGTGGCGGATACTTTGAAGAATTATGATCGTATTTTATCTGTATTGCAGGCGCAGTTGCCACATACCCAGATTTATGTGGAAAGCGTGCTGCCGTTTAATGACACAATTTTTCCTTCGAATTATTTGCGCACCAATGCGAATATCACTCGGTTGAATGGCGGTATTCAGCAATTGGCTGCGGCCCACCATTTACCTTATCTGGACATCGTGGGGGATTTCTCGGATAAGAACGGTCGGCTGCCTGCGGGGGAAACCGTGGATGGATTGCATTTAAATCAGCAAGGGTATGAAAAATGGCGCGATGATATCCGGTCTTACGTACAGTAAAAAAAGCCAAAAATCGCTGCATGAAGGAAAAACTTTCTTCATGCAGCGATTTTATTTTGCTTGCAATAATTGCGCTTTTAGTTGGCGATACTTTTTTGTATAATAGGGGCCGTTTTGTGCTTCGCGGTGATCAAAACCGTAAGCGCGCCGGCTTACCGCCAGAATGGGCGGCGCCTGGATGCGCTTGGCCACGGCAATACCGCAGAAAAGGTTCCACCAGTGCTCGAGATCAGCAATAAATTCAGCTGGCGTGGCAAAGTATTGTTGAATCAATCCGGGAGCACAGCCAATCTCTTGTTCGAGGGTTCCGGCAGCGTACCATTCCAGAATATCCTGCGGGGCAGCCTTTTGCCACCGTTCGACAAAGGAGCGGAAAAGATAGTCATGATAGGGATAGCGGATGGGATCTCCTTTGCCTTCATCGACGTTTTGCGCGGCCGATAGTTCGGCGCTGGGGACGATGTCGATTGTAGCCTGTGGTATGACTTCGCGGTGATAAACGCTGGCGTTGAGATAGCGGGCCAGATCATAGATCTGGTATTTCCAGAGATCAGCCAGCGCGGCCAGAAAGCCAGCTTGATCGCCATAAAGCGTCGAGTAGCCGACGCTTGTTTCCGCTTTGTTGGCATTGCAGGTAAAACCGGCGGCAAAGGCAGCGGCAGCGCCAGCCAGAATGCGTGCTGAGCGGTCTCGGGCCTGTATGTTTTCGGCCATAAAGGAAGAAATAGTGAAATGCGATTCGCTGTGGCGGGAAAGTGCTTGTATGGGCGTGCCTTCTAACTGGCGGATGGTCAGGTTCACCGCTTCCTGAATCGGCGTCACCATATAGCGACAGCCCAGATTTACGGCCAGTTTTTGAGCCAGCCCCCGCGTGGTGGCTGAGTTAAAAACGCTGGGCATATTCACCAGCAGTACGTTGTCCGGGCCAAGGATCTGTGTGTAAAGCGCGGCGGTTACGGCCGAATCAATACCGCCGGAAATCCCGATCACCACGCGCTGCATGTGGATGGAATCCAGAAAAAGGCGGATACCGTAGCACAGGGCGCGATAAATAGGAGCAATTTCCGGTTCTGGTCCGGTTGTGATCGACGCTCTCTCCTCCAGTGTTTCCAGGTCGAAGCAAGCCAATTCTTCAGCATATGCGCCGCAAGTGAGGACAATGCGTCCCTGCCGGTCATATACCGTGCTGGCACCATCAAAGGTATAGACGGTTTTGCCATTATTCTGGAGACCGATGTTGTTTACGTAAAGCAGCGGCGTTTTTGCGGCGGCGGCCTGGCGGCTGAATACGCGGTTTCTTTTATCATTTTTTCCTAAAGTATAAGGAGAAGCCGAGATATTGACCAGCAGATCCAACGGCGTTTTTTTGGCCAGCAGTTCAATGGGGGTCAGCGCATAATCATCGCTCCAACCGTCTTCACAAAGCAGGCAGCCGGCCTGATAGGCGCGGCTGCGGACGGTAAACTGGACAGGGGAAATGAGTTCGGCTGCAGTTTGTCCGCGTTCCGCCGCCAGTTTTTGCAGACTGAAAAAATGACGAGTATCATCGAATTCACGATAATTGGGCAGCAGCGTTTTGATGGCGAAAGGATAGGGCATGTTTTGCGGCTGGCGCAGCCGGCCGTTTTGCGCGGTAAAAAATGCATTGTATTTGCGCACCCGCCCATCATTGTTTTTTTTATGCCAATCGACGGCGATGTTGCCGAACATGACAATGATATTCTGCGCGGCGGCAATGATTTCCTTGCCCGCCGTGATGCAGTCTTCCAGAAAGGCGGTCTGTTCCCAAGTATCGCCCAGCAGATAGCCGGGAATCGCCATTTCCGGAAAAATGATAAGATCAACCTGCTGGTTTTTGGCTTTTTTTATCAGCTGCAGCATCGTTTCTGTATTGCAGTCCGGATGACCGGCTTTTACATTCATTTGCGCAAGAGCAATTTTTAGCATGATAAGTCCTTCTTTCGCGGGAGCGGTTCAAATATTGAAAAGCCTGTGTTATAATAAAAGCTACCCGCAGCAGCGGGGAACGAATAAATTGTATGGTGATAGAATGGGAAAAAAGAAAGCCAATGTCAAAACAAATGCGGCGCGCATTCTCGATGGACTCGGCATCGTTTATGAGCTCAGGGAGTATCCGGTAGATTTAAATGATCTGAGCGCCGTTCATGTAGCGGCAGCCGTCGGCATGCCGGTGAAAATGGTGTTTAAAACCTTGGTAGTCCGCGGAGATAAAACCGGCATACTGATGGCTTGTATCCCGGGAGACGGCGAACTCGATCTCAAAGCTCTGGCAGCGGTATCTGGTAATAAGCGGGCGGAGCTGGTACATCTGAAAGAAGTACTGGGACTCACGGGATATGTGCGCGGCGGCTGTTCGCCTCTGGGCGCTAAAAAAGAGTATCCGGTTTATTTGGATGCCAGTGCCCGGCAATGGGAGCGGATTGCCATCAGTGCCGGCAGGCGCGGCGAACAGATCTTGTTGGCGCCGGCAGAACTCATACAGGCGGTTCATGCGGTGGCGGCTCCGATTATCCGCTGATTTTGGCGGTATCTTCATTTTACCATATCCGTCAGGGATATAAAAACATATTTAAGAATAAAGAGGCGATACGAGTGAAGTATATTAGCACACGGGGAAATCAACAGCGAATGGATGCGGCCGGGGCAATTATTGCCGGTTTGGCCGATGACGGGGGATTGTTTGTTCCCGAGGAGATTCCTCAGGTGACGGCAGAGTTTATCGCCGGGCTGGCGCCGCTGTCTTATACAGACAGAGCCCGGCAGATTCTGCGTTTGTTTTTGACCGATTATACCGATGCTGAGCTGGTCGGCTGCATCGACCGCGCATATGGCGGGGATAAGTTTGACGTGCCGCAGGTGGCGCCGCTCAGAATGCTCGACGATGTATCCGTACTGGAACTCTGGCACGGGCCGACGAGCGCGTTTAAGGACATGGCCCTGCAGCTTTTGCCGCAACTTATGTGTACGGCATTGCAAAAAACCGGGGAAGAGAGTCAGCTTCTCATTCTGGTAGCGACTTCCGGGGACACCGGCAAGGCGGCGCTGGATGGCTTTCATGATGTGCCGCAAATCAAGATCCAGGTGTTTTATCCCGAAGGCGGCGTCAGTCAGATTCAGCATCTGCAGATGGCGACGCAGCGAGGCGGCAACGTTTCGGTTATGGCGGTGCAGGGGAATTTTGACGATGCTCAGAGCGGCGTCAAAAAGATTTTTGGCGACGAGGTTTTTAATGCGCAACTGGCAGCGGCCGGGACGAGGCTTTCTAGCGCTAACTCGATTAACTGGGGACGCTTGGTTCCGCAGATTGTGTATTATTTCAGCGCTTATGCCGATTTGCTGCAGTGTGGAAAAATTCAAAACGGCGATCTAATCAATTTTACGGTTCCAACCGGCAATTTTGGCAACATTCTGGCCGGATTTTATGCGCGCCGCATGGGGCTGCCAATCTTTAAGCTGATTTGTGCGTCCAATGCCAATAATGTTCTAACTGATTTTCTGCAGACCGGATATTATGATCGCAACCGCGCTTTTTATAAAACAATCACGCCTTCAATGGATATTTTGATTTCCAGCAATCTGGAACGCTTGCTGTATCATTTGACTGGGGATACGGCCCAGGTCAAAACTTGGATGCAGGCATTGGCCGACGATGGCCGCTATGATGTCGGCGAGGGTATGCTGCAGCGGCTGCAGAATTTCTTCTGGGCAGACTGGGCGGATGATGCCCGCACGGCAGCAACGATTAAGGAAGTTTATGCTGCCGATGGCTATGTTCCGGATACTCATACGGCGGTAGCTTGGGCGGTGGCGCGTGCTTATCAGCGTCGGACGGATGATCGGCGTCCAATGGTGATCGTTTCTACAGCCAGCCCGTATAAATTCAATGACAGTGTGTTGCAGTCGCTGGGAATTGAGACGGCGGGGCAGGATCCCTTTGCTTTACTCGATCGGCTGGCGGCGATCAACCGTGATCCGATACCGAAAGGCCTGGCCGCTCTGCGGCAGGCGGTTGTGCTGCATAAAGGCGTATGCACGCAAGACGATATGAAAGCGGCGGTGCTTGCTTTCAGTCAAAAGTAAACGATGATTCATTAAGAATAAGAATACAATTAAAATAATACAGCAAAACAATCATTTGCTTTGCTGTATTATTTTCTTTCGCAATTTATTCTCAATCTTGAGAATAAATTCTTTTATTTTAAAACATAGCAGGATTTTTTCGTTTTATGTAGAATCTTATCTGAGTAAGGGCAATGAAACGCCTGAGGCCCTAAAAAATGTAGTGAGAGAGGTCGAGAGCTATGGAAAAGATCAATTTGGAAAAGTACGGAATTGCGGGCAGCATGGAGGTTTTGCATAATCCTTCTTATGAAGTGCTGTATGAAGAAGAAACCAAGGCTGGTCTGACAGGGTATGAAAAAGGGCAGCAGACGGAGCTTGATGCGATAAATGTAATGACAGGTATCTATACGGGCCGTTCGCCGAAGGATAAATTCATTGTTGTGGATGAAAATTCCAAGGATACGGTCTGGTGGACTTCGGCAGAATACAAAAATGATAATCATCAGGCAAGCCCGGAAGCCTGGGCTGCAGTGAAGAAAATTGCGCAAAAGGAACTTTCTCATAAAAAGCTGTATGTTGTCGACGCTTACTGCGGCGCTAATGCGGATACGCGGATGGCGGTGCGTTTTATCGTTGAAGTGGCCTGGCAGGCGCATTTTGTAAAGAATATGTTCATTCAGCCGACGGCGGAGGAACTGGCAGCCTTTGAACCGGATTTTGTCGTTTATAATGCGTCCAAGGCCAAGGTACCTAATTATAAGGAACTGGGCTTGAATTCGGAAACGGCCGTGGTTTTCAATATTACCAGTCGGGAGCAGGTTATTATCAATACCTGGTATGGCGGAGAAATGAAAAAGGGCATGTTCTCGATGATGAACTATTATCTGCCGCTTAAAGGAATTGCCGCTATGCACTGCTCGGCGAATACGGACTTGAATGGAGAGAACACAGCGATTTTCTTCGGCCTTTCCGGCACGGGAAAAACGACGTTGTCGACGGATCCAAAACGCTTGTTGGTTGGCGATGACGAGCATGGCTGGGATGATCGGGGCGTTTTCAATTTTGAAGGCGGATGCTATGCCAAGGTCATTGATCTTGACAAGGAATCCGAACCGGATATTTACCATGCTATCAAACGCAATGCTTTGCTGGAGAATGTTACGGTTGATGAAAAGGGCAAGATTGATTTTTCCGATAAGAGCGTGACGGAAAATACTCGTGTTTCTTATCCGATTGATCATATTAAGAATATTGTTCGTCCGATTTCTTCCGCCCCTCCCGCCAAGAGCGTTATTTTCTTGTCGGCAGATGCGTTCGGGGTTTTGCCACCGGTTTCCATTCTGACGCCGGAACAGACGAAGTATTACTTCTTGTCGGGTTTTACGGCAAAACTGGCTGGTACGGAACTTGGTATTACCGAACCGACGCCGACGTTTTCCGCTTGCTTCGGCCAGGCGTTTCTGGAGCTGCACCCGACTAAATATGCCGATGAACTGGTCCGCAAGATGCAGATGAGCGGCGCTAAGGCGTATTTAGTGAATACGGGCTGGAATGGCTCGGGAAAACGTATTTCGATTCGCGATACCCGCGGTATTATTGATGTGATTCTCAACGGAGCGATTCTCACCGCGCCTACGAAAACCATACCGTTCTTTGATTTTGCAGTTCCTACGGTTTTGCCGGGCGTAAATCCAAAAATTTTGGATCCGCGCGATACGTATGCAGATGCATCGCAGTGGGACGTAAAAGCCAGGGATTTGGCGGCTCGTTTCATAAAGAATTTTGCTAAATATCAGGGCAATGAAGCCGGTGATGCTTTGGTTGCCGCCGGTCCGCATCTCAAATAAAAAACAGTGGGGAGCGTTTCTCTTGGGAGAAACGCTCCTTTTTGCTGCGTGATTTTCTTGAAGCAAAGGGATGTCTCTGTTACAATAGAAGAAAATAGAAATACATCAAAGGGAAGTGTCAATATGGAGCTGGGCGACAGCCTGCAATATTGTAAAGGCGTAGGCCCTAAAAAAAGCACCGCATTGGCGCGATTGGGACTTACAACGGTATATGACCTGTTGACGTATTATCCGCGTGCCTATGAGGATCAGAGCACGCTGACACCGATTGCGGAACTGCAGGCCGGCGAACCGGCTACAACAGCCGGAATCATTGTCAGTGTTGCAGAAAAATCTTCGGCGCGCGGCATGACAATACTGACGGCGATACTGCAAGATGGCAGCGGATTTTTGTCCGTCACCTGGTTTAATCAGGCGTTTTTAAAACAGAAATTAAAGCCGGGCGGCAAGGTGTTTGTGACGGGCAAACCCAGCTATGCTTATGGCGGGCGCGGAGCTTTGTGTATGGCGCAGCTGACTTCTTTTGAAATTTTGGATCAAGGAATGGAGGCCAGCGATTACTGTGGTATTTTGCCGGTGTATGCATCTACAGCCATGCTGAATCAAAAATTTTTCCGCAATTTGCTGCGGCAGATTCTGGCAGATGGGCTGTCGATCGCCGAAGTCCTTCCGTCGGCAGTTCGCGAACGCTATCAGTTGATGGATCGCCCCGCTGCTTTTCAGATGATTCATTTTCCTGCGGATGTTTCCCAGCTGCAGGCTGCTCGCCGGCGGTTGGCGTTTGAAGAATTGTATCTTATTCAGTGTGGACTGATGTTGTTAAAGAAAAAAAGCCAGGAGCAGGAACAAGGGATTCGTCATTTGATGAACAGCCAGCTGGTGCAGACGGTGTATAACGCTCTGCCTTTTCGGCTGACGCACGATCAGGAGCGCACCTGGCAGGAAATTCAGACCGATATGGAAAAAGAGCTCCCTATGCGGCGGCTGGTACAAGGCGATGTCGGTTCAGGCAAAACGGTGCTGGCCTTGTTGGCACTGGTGAAAACAGTAGAAAACGGGTATCAGGGCGCGCTGATGGCTCCTACGGAGATATTGGCCCGGCAACATTATGAGAATTTTACAGCGCAGTTGTCGAATACGCAGATACGCGTGGGTTTCTTGTCCGGCCATCTGACCAAAAAGCAACATGAAAATATTTTACAAAAAATTGCGCGGCAGGAAGTCGACATTGTTATCGGCACGCATGCGCTGATTCAGGAGTCCGTTGGCTTTGCGGCGTTGGGGCTGGTGGTGACGGATGAGCAGCATCGTTTTGGTATTGCACAGCGGGCGGAATTGGAAAAAAAGGGGGGGCGCGCGCCGGATGTTCTGGTGATGACGGCGACGCCGATTCCCCGGACCATGACGCTTACGGTTTATGGGGATCTCGATGTTTCCCGGATTGAGGAATTGCCGCCGGGCCGCCGCCCTATCCGCACTTTTGTGCGCACGACAGCCCGCCGCCGCTTGATTTATGAGTTTGTCAAAAAGGAATTGCTGGCGGGTCGTCAGGCGTATGTCGTTTGTCCCCTGATTGAAGCCAGTGAGGAAATACCGCTGCCTTCAGCGGAAGAAATTTATACGGAGCTTTCCGAGGGGGTTTTTCACGGCATTCCGTGCGGCTTGGTGCATGGCCGCCTGAAAACACGGGAAAAAGAGCGGACGATGCAGCAGTTTCATGAAGGAAAAATAAAGCTGCTGGTAGCCACTACCGTGATTGAAGTCGGCGTTGACGTTCCCAATGCCAGCATCATGGTCGTGGAAAATGCCGAGCGGTTTGGCTTGGCACAGCTGCATCAGCTGCGGGGTCGCATCGGCCGCGGGCCTTATGCTTCTTATTGTATTCTGGTTACCAGCGGGCGAACGCCGGCTGCTCGGCAGCGGTTGGCGATTCTCGAGCATACGGCCAGCGGTTTTTTGCTGGCGGAAGAGGACTTGAAGCTTCGTGGTCCGGGGCAATTTTTCGGTCTGATGCAGCATGGTCTGGGCGATCTCAAAATTGCCAACGTTCTTACCGACACCGACATTCTGCTGCAGGCACGTCGGGCCGCGATGGAAACCATGGAAAGCGCGGTGGATCTTCATTATGTTCGTGAAGTGCTGTCGCTGCAATATAAACGACATTTTTTGCATATTACGGATACCTGATCCGTTTTGTGCGGCGGATTTTTAGTAAGACACTTTATACTGAGGCCTATCGGGGAAAGGGGGAATGGAGATGCAGTTAAAAGCAGAGGAAACCGTAAAAGCCATAGCCGGCGTATTGTTGGCCGTGCTGTTTGGTATGATTTATGCGCTGCACCCGGAATTCTTTGCCCGTTTATGGTATGTCATGACTTGCGGCGATATGCAGGAAACTATTGACTATATCCGTTCTTTTGGCATGTGGGCGATGTTTTTCAGCTTCTGGATGGATGTGCTGGTCAATGCGCTGGGTTTTTTGCCGTCTATCTTTATTTCGACGGCAAACGGCATTTTGTTCGGGGTGATTCCCGGCATCCTGCTATCCTGGCTGGCAGAAACAGCCGGCGTAGTCATTAGCTTTTTGCTGATGCGCACGGTTCTGCGTTCAACCGCAGAAAAATTGATTCATAAAAGTTCGTATTTACAGCAAGTAGATGATTTCAGCGGTACCAATGGGTTTAAGCTTATGCTGCTGGCTCGGACGATTCCGTATTTTCCTTCGGGTATCATTACGGCGCTCGGCGCGGTGAGCCGGATTCGTGTCAGGGATTATATTTTATCAAATTTGATCGGCAAGTTTCCTTCCACGGCGCTGGAGGTGCTGATCGGCCATGACGCAGTGCTTTTTGAGCAGCACATGGGTCGTCTGACAATGATCGTCATAACGGCAACTTTGCTTTATGGCGGATTATGGTATTATCAGCGGCGGAAAAATAAAATGGTAACCATTGATAAAGAGTTGATAAAAAAATAATTTGTACTTTTTAGAGAGCACATATTGATTTTTATGACGTACATGATATACAATAAATATACTTTTTGGAGACAACGGAGGGATATATCTTGGTAAAGGTAATGGTGAATGGCGCCTGTGGCCGTATGGGGCAGGCAGTAGTGAAGGCAGTTTTGGAGGATGCAGAGCTCAGTTTGACCGCAGCAAGTGATATGAAAGGCGGCATGGACGCGGGAACTCTCGTAGGGATGCCTCCCTGCGGCGTTTTGGTTTCGGTCGGTTTGGATGCAGCGATTGATGCCGGTAAACCGGATGTAATGGTGGATTTTACGCGTCCGGATGTAGTTTTTGAAAATGCCTGCAAGGCTTTGCGCCGGGGTGTTTCACCGGTCATTGGGACGACGGGGCTATCGGAGGACGAGAAAGCCAGCTTGGCTCGGTTGGCGGAAGAAACGCATACGCCGGCCTTTCTTGCTCCCAATTTCGCCATCGGCGCGGTGCTTATGATGCTGATGGCTCGGCAGGCAGCCAAGTATATGCCCAATGTTGAGATCATTGAACTTCATCATGATCAGAAACTGGATGCTCCATCAGGGACGGCTCTGCAAACTGCCGCTATGATTCGCGAAGTGCGTCAGAGCATGAAGCAGGGGCATCCTGAGGAAAAGGAAAAAATTCCGGGAGCTCGCGGAGCAGAGGTAGACGGCATGCATATTCATAGTGTCCGCCTGCCGGGCTTTGTAGCGCATCAGGAAGTTATTTTCGGCGGATTAGGGCAGACATTGACGATCCGGCATGATTCGATCAACCGCGAATCGTTTATGCCGGGCGTGGTGCTGGCTTGTAAGAAAGTCCGTTCGCTTCAGGGACTGGTTGTTGGTCTGGATCAGCTTTTATAAAAAAACAGGCAGCAGAAGGGATGAAAAACATGAAGAAATATAATGTGGCGATTCTGGGAGCGACGGGCGCCGTTGGACAGGAATTTTTGAATCTTATTGAAGAACGTGATTTCCCGTTTGCCAATCTGAAGCTGTTGGCTTCAAAGCGTTCGGCCGGCAAAGTGATTTCGCTGGCGGGTAAGGATTATGTGGTTGAAGAGGCAACCGAGGATTCTTTTAAAGATGTCCAGATTGCTCTTTTTGCCGGCGGTTCCGCCAGCAAGACGTTTGCTCCGGCGGCGGTTAGGGCCGGCGCTGTTGTCATTGACAACTCGAGCACTTTCCGCATGGATCCGGAAGTGCCGCTGGTGGTTCCGGAAGTAAATCCGGAAGCGATTGCGCAGCACAAGGGTATTATTGCCAATCCTAATTGTTCGACGATTATCATGGTGATGGCTCTGAAGCCGCTTTATAATGTTGCTCCGATCAAGCGTATTGTCGTTTCTACTTATCAGGCAGTTTCCGGCGGCGGCAAAGAGGCGATGGCAGAGCTGGAGCAGCAGGTACAGGATATTGTGGCTGGTCGGCCGGTTACAGCGAATATTTTGCCGGGAGCGGCTCTGGCCAAGCATTATCAGATTGCATTTAATCTGATTCCGCAGATTGATGTTTTTAAGGACAATCTTTATACCAAGGAAGAAATGAAAATGATCGATGAGACGCGGAAAATTTTGGCAGTGCCGGAACTGCGTATTACTGCTACCACCGTGCGGGTGCCGGTGTATCGGAGCCATGCGGAATCGGTCAATGTCGAGTTCGCTTCCGGGATCAGCGTCAGTCAGGCAAAAGAAGCGCTGGCGGCTTTTCCAGGGGTGATCGTCAGAGATAATCCGGCGGAGATGGAGTATCCGATGCCGCTCTTTACGTCAGGAAAAAATGATGTTGAAGTCGGCCGTATTCGTCAGGATGATTCGGTAGAGCATGGATTGAATTTCTGGGTATGCGGCGATCAGATCCGCAAGGGCGCAGCCCTGAATGCGCTGCAGATTGCCGAATATATGATTCAGCATGCGATGCTTTGAGTGCTGAGAGGTTGCCGCCGGGCTTATAACCGGCGGTTTCTCTTTTTTGCCGTGGGACACATGGCTAACATTTCATAAGTATGGTATGATAAGCATAGCAGATAATCTTTTGAAGGTGCTTTTGAGGGGGTATTTGATATGGTCAACGATGAGACGATGATGTTTCGGTTCGGCGCCGAGGACAATAAAGCGGAAGATATCATCCGCAAGGTTTGTGCCGCCATGGAAGAAAAAGGTTATAATCCGATTAATCAGCTGGTAGGCTATTTGCTTTCGGGCGATCCGGCTTATGTTACAAGTCATAATGACGCCCGTAACATGATCCGCAAGCTGGAGCGGGACGAGCTACTGGAGGAATTGGTGCGGTCGTATCTCGATAAAGATAAAACAAAATAAGGAGTTACTATGCGATTCTTAGGACTGGATGTGGGAGACCGCACCATCGGCATTGCGGCTAGTGATGGATTGTTGCTGACGGCGCAGGGCGTAGAGACGATACGGCGCAAGTCGTTGGAACAGGATCTGACGCGGCTGGGCGAACTGATGCGGCAGTATGAAACGGAGCAGCTGATCGTCGGGCTACCGAAAAATATGGATGGGACCCAGGGGCCGCGGTGCGATATAGTTCGGGCCTTTGCCGGCGAGGTGCAGCGCGCGTTTCCGTCGGTTGAAATAACTTTTTGGGATGAACGGCTTTCTACTGTAGCCGCTGCCAAATCGCTGATTGCGGCGGATGTGAGTCGGGCAAAACGTAAAAAAGTCATCGATAAGATGGCGGCGGTTTTTATTTTACAAGGATATCTTGATAGCCGCGGTTGACAATTGAGGTCGGTTTGCGATACAATTCAAACAGTGTTGTGCTAATTTAAGAGGAAGAGGTGATCGTTTTGTCAGATAAGGAAAAAGACACGATGGAAGACGATGATGAAATTGTTGTTGTCATGACAGATGAGGATGGCAATGAGTTTTACTATCGTGAGGAAATGATTTTACCGGTAGGAGAAGATAAATATGCTCTGCTGGTACCGACCCATGCCGATGATGAGGATGCGCATGAGCATGAGGACGGCTGCGGCTGCGGTTGTGGCTGCGAAGATGATGAAGATGCTGCTTTTTTTGCCAAGATCGTTCTGGATGAAAAAGGGGAAGAGGAGTACATCGAACCATCGGATGAGGAGTTTGAGGCTGTCTGCAAAGCGTATGATAAGCTGATGGAAGACGAAGACTCTGAGGATGAGGAATAAATTTTGCTTTTAGGGGCTGTCGCTTGTTGCGGCGGCTCTTTTTCATGCGGCTGTCCTTTGCTTTGAAAAGGTTCGGCAGCTTTTCTGGTTTGGGCTGTTTGGAAGACGGAGGGGAAGTATTTCCTTGAATATCCGGCGTACTTTATCGTATAATGAAAAGCAGTTGAGATGATGAGGAGATGTTTTTTTTGCCGGATTGGGTATCGAAACAGCTGGCGCGCTTGTCGGCTTGGTTTTCTAAGGTGCGGTCGGACGGGTGGCCGACAGACCTGACAAAAAGACAAACAGCCGTTCTGGCAGTCGTTGCTTTACTGCTGGTAGGCATGCTTTCTTATGCGCTGCATGGGCCGTCGGCGCTGCCTGACGGACAGCCGGCAGCAGAACGGTATGTGCGGATTGCGCCGGGGATGACGGCGGGAATGATCGGCGATTTATTAGAGCAGCAGGGGATTATTTCCAGCAAGTTTAATTTCTGGCTGGCGGCAAAATTAAATGGCGCGGAAGGGAAATTTCAGACTGGCACGTATAAACTGCATGCAAATATGCAGGCGCGCGATGTACTGCGCATTCTGATTTCCGGTCGGACCTCTGCAGTGCGTTTTACGATACCGGAAGGTTATAATGTACACGAGATTGCGGCGCGGCTAGATCAAGAGGGGATTGTTTCCCAGGCGGAGATTGAGAAGGCGGCAAAAAAATTTGCACCCTATTCTTATATGACGGGGTCGCCGCAGGAAATGTATCGGGCGGAAGGTTTTCTGTTTCCGGATACGTACGAAGCGCCTCCCGGCGCTTCGGCAGAGGATATTCTGGATTTGATGACGAAAAATTTTGATCATCAGCTGACGCCGGATATGCGGGAGTTGGCTGATGAGCGCGGGCTTACGATTTATGAACTGGTGATTTTGGCTTCTTTGGTAGAAAAAGAAGCTCGTTTTGATGAGGATCGGCCGATCATCGCTCAGGTGTTTCTGAAGCGGCTGGCGATTGGGATGCCTCTGCAGTCGGATACGACGATTCAGTATTTGCTGGATACGCCGAAAGAGGACGTTACAATCGAAGATACAAAAATGGATTCGCCCTATAATACGTATCAGCATTATGGGCTGCCGCCGGGACCTATTGCCAACCCTGGAATGGCGGCGATACAGGCAGTGCTGCATCCGGCCGACACGGATTATTTATATTTTGTTGCGGATCGGAGCGGGCATAATCACTACTCAAAATCTTATGAGGAACATTTAGCTGAGGTGGATCGTGTACGATGATGGATGTTTTATTGCAGGAAATGGAAGCGTATGCCCAGCAGCATCAGGTGCCAATCATTAATGCTAGTGGGCGGGAAGTTTTTTGCCAGGTACTGCGGCAGGTCAAACCACATCGGATTTTGGAAATCGGCACAGCGATTGGTTATTCGGCGCTGCTGGCAGTTTCGGAAGGAGCGGCGGACGCGGAGGTAACTACGCTGGAACTGGACGCGGAGCGGGCGGCAGTAGCAGCGGCGTATATCGGCCGTTCTGCTTGGGCCGGACGCGTTCATCTCCGGTTGGGCGATGCGGGTGTATTGCTTCCGCAGCTTCCGACCGGTTTTGATTTTGTGTTTATGGATGCCGCCAAGGGACAATATCCGGATTATTGGCGAAAAATCCAGCCGCTGTTGTCGCCTGAGGCCGTTGTAGTTGCGGATAATGTTTTATTTCGCGGCTATGTGCGCGGCGAGGATAAGCCACCGCGGCGCTACAAGACGATTGTGAAAAGGTTGCGGGAGTATCTGGCGCTGGTAGAGGCGACGCCGGGTTTTGTAACCGATATTTATGAAAATGGCGATGGACTCGCTGTATCACGGAGGATACATGAAGAAAAATAAACCTGAGCTGTTGGCTCCGGCGGGCAATATGGAAAAATTAAAAATCGCTTTGTTGTATGGAGCCGATGCGGTTTATCTCGGCGGCCAGGCTTTCGGGCTGCGGGCCTTTGGCGGCAATTTCAATCGGGAGGAACTACGGGAAGCTATGACGTTTACGCATCAATTGGGGAAGAAAGCGTATGTAACGGTCAATATTTTTCCACATAATGATGATTTAGCCGCTTTGCCGGAGTATTTGCGTTATTTGCATGAAATCCATACGGATGCGATTCTAGTCGCTGATTTGGGTGTATTTTCGTTAGCTCGCAAGATCGTTCCGGACTTGCCGATTCACATCAGCACCCAGGCTAATAGCACCAATTGGGCAACTGTGGCTGCTTGGGAAAATCTGGGCGCGGAACGGGTGGTTTTGGCCCGGGAGATGTCTTTGCAAGAAATTCGTGAAATCCGGGCCCATTGTCCGATTGAGCTGGAAATGTTTGTCCATGGCGCCATGTGTATCTCTTATTCCGGGCGGTGTCTGATGAGTAATTATTTTACCGGACGGGATGCAAACCGGGGAAGCTGTGCGCAGGCTTGTCGCTGGAAATACAGCCTGATGGAAGAGACGCGGCCAGGACAATATTTTCCGGTGGAAGAGGATGCGCGGGGCACCTATATTTTTAACTCGAAAGATATGTGCCTTTTGCCGCATATCGCTGATGTAATTGCGAGCGGCGTTAATAGCCTGAAAATTGAGGGGCGGATGAAGAGCGTTCATTATGCCGCCAGTGTGACCAAGGCCTATCGTCAGGCCATTGACGGCTATTGCGCGGATCCGGAACATTTTCAGGTGCAGCCGGCGTGGCTGGCGGAACTGGATAAAGTATCGCATCGTGCTTATACAACGGGCTTTTATTATCAGCAGCCGTCGGCAGAAGATCAGATTTACGGCAGCTCTTCTTATATGCAGACATCAGATTTTGTTGGGCTGGTTCAGTCGTATGATGCAGCGACGGGGTGGGCTGTGGCCGAGCAGCGCAATCACATGAAATGCGGTCAGGAGATAGAAGTGCTGCAGCCGAACGGCCCGCTTTACCGGCAAAAGCTTTTGGACATGACCGATGCCGATGGCAATCCGATTGACGCGGCGCCGCATCCGCAGCAGATTGTGAGAATTCGTATGCAGCAGCCGGTTGAACCATATTCTATTTTGCGCCGTGATGTATGAGGATGCGAAAGGAAGGATTCTTTTGTCAATGCTACGATATGCCGGACAGGTTTCCGGCCGGGTGCAGGGCGTAGGCTTTCGTTATTTTGTCCAGCAGCGGGCACAAAGGCTTGGGATTACCGGCTGGGTGCAGAATCAGCCGGATGGAACTGTGAAAATGGAAATTCAGGGACTGCCGGATAAGCTGGCTGCTTTGCAGGCGGCATTGCGGAATGGCCGCGCTTTGATTCGGGTGGAAACGTTGGAACTGACGGAGCAGACGCCGCTTGCCGGCGAACAGGGATTTTCTATACGGAAGTAAGTTGGGGAGGATTTTTGATGAAGAAAGTGTTGGTTTTGCATGGACCAAATTTAAATTTATTGGGGACCAGAGAGCCGGAAATATATGGCCGGACGACTTTAGCAGACATCAATCAGCGCCTGGCGGAGCGTGCTCAAAAGGCCGGTATTGCGGCAGATTTTCTGCAGTCCAATCATGAAGGGGTACTGGTGGATGCCATCCAGCAGGCAGCCGGCAATGGCTGCAATTTTATTATTTTAAATGCGGCGGCCTTTACCCATTACAGCATTGCTATTCGGGATGCGATTGCCGCCGTCACCGTTCCGGTGATCGAAGTGCATCTTTCCAATATTTATCAGCGGGAGGAATTTCGTCATCATTCGGTGATTTCACCAGTGGTGCAGGGACAGATCTGCGGGTTTGGCATGGATAGTTATATGGCTGCGCTGGAAATCGTTATTCGCCGTTTCGAGGAGGCGGCAAAATGATTTCAGAACGTTTGGCACATTTGCGCGCTTTTTTAGCAGAACGGGCTGTCGACGCCATTGTCATTAATAAAGAAGTGAATCTGCATTATTTCAGCGGATTCCGCGGGGATGACACTTTGCTGTTGGTAGCCAAAGACCAGGCCATCCTGATTACGGATTTCCGGTATACGGAACAGGCGGCAGCACAGGCCCCTTTGTTTGAAATTGTCGAGCAGCAGCAGGGCTTGCTGAAAAAAACAGCCGAGTGTATTCAAAAGGCAGGTTGGAAAAAGATTGCTTTTGAAGGCAATGCTTTGTTCTATGATGATTATTCTAAACTGTCTGCTCTTTTAACCGGCTGTTCCTTTCAAACGGCGCTGAATCTCAGTCCATTGCGGGTCATCAAGGAAGATGAAGAACTGGAGTGTATTCAAAAGGCCGTGGCGATCAGCGATGCGGCGTTTGAAGATATTGTGCAGTTTATCCGGCCGGGGAAGTCGGAGAATGAAGTGGCGGCACGGTTGGAAACCGTTATGCGTTCTTTGGGTTCGGAGCGGCCGGCTTTTACTACCATTGTGGCTTCCGGGGTGCGAGGCAGTCTGCCGCATGGAATTGCAACGGAAAAGTTGATTGTTGACGGAGAATTTGTTACAATGGACTATGGTGCTGTTTACAAGGGGTATCATTCGGATATCACACGCACGGTTTGCGTTGGACACGCCGATGCGTCGCATCGGGCGCTTTATGATACGGTACTGCAGGCGCAACTGCTGGGCGTAAAGCTGGTACAGCCAGGCGTTTCGGGAAAATCCGTGGATAAGGCGGTTCGGGATCAGCTGTCAGCAGCCGGTTATGAAAAGAATTTTGGGCATGGACTGGGTCACAGTCTGGGACTGGAAATTCATGAGGAACCGCGGTTGTCGCCATCCAGCACCTGTGAGTCGTTGGCGCCGGGTATGCTGATCACGGTTGAACCGGGAGTATATCTGCCAGGGTGGGGCGGTTTGCGTATTGAGGATACTGTTTTGATTACTGCAGCGGGCGGCGTGCCGCTGACGCGCAGCAGTAAACAGTTTATAGAAATTTTATAAAGTATAAGGAGCGAAATTTCATGATTTCAAGCACAGATTTCCGGACAGGACTTACCATCGAGATTGACAATGGGGTATGGCAGATTGTTGATTTCCAGCATGTCAAACCAGGTAAGGGTGCTGCTTTTGTCCGCACCAAGATTAAGAATGTAGAGACCGGGGCCGTCATTGAGCGTACATTTAACCCGAATGAGAAAATGCCGGCAGCACATCTGGAGACGCGTAATATGCAGTATTTATATGAATCCGATGGCATGTATACGTTTATGGACCTGGAATCGTATGAGCAGACGGAACTTAATAAAGAACAGCTGGGAGACGCCCTGCATTACCTGAAGGAAGAGATGGAAGTCTGCCTGCAGACGTTCAAGGGGCGCATCATTGGTATTAATCTGCCGAATGCAGTCACGCTGAAGGTCGTTGAATGCGAGCCAAGCGTAAAAGGCAATACGGCTACAGGCGCTACGAAGATGGCCAAGGTGGAAACAGGCTATGAAGTTCGGGTACCGCTTTTCGTTAATGAAGGCGATGTCCTTCGTATTGATACCCGTACGGGCAATTATATTGAACGTGCATAATCTGTGAGCAAACCGGAAGGATGCCGCTCGGGCGGTGTCCTTTTTCTTTTTTCGGCAAAAATTTTTCTTTAGGAAGGATTTGTTCTTTATGCGCCGAATTCATATTTATACAAAGATGATTGTATGTTCCCGGATAGTTTGCTATAATTAGTCTATCTATCAGGTATGTGAGTATAAGCCGGTAAAATATATAAATATGAGGGAGGTTTTTATATGGAAAAGGAAACGAAGGTTTTGGACAAGAAGAGCGGTACGCTGGGTGCAATCCGTATTGCCGACGAAGTGGTCAGCATTATTGCCGGTCTGGCGGCAACGGAGATTGACGGTATCGCCGGCATGAGCGGCGGGTTGGTCGGCGGCATTGCCGAGATGCTGGGCAAGAAAAATTTTGCCAAGGGCGTCAAGGTTGAAGTGGGCGAGAAAGAAGCGGCCGTCGATTTATATATTATTGTCAAGTATGGCGTGCGCATCCCGGATATTGCGCTGGCCGTGCAGGAAAATGTCAAACAGGCAATTGAGACGATGACGGGATTATCCGTTGTCGAAGTGAATATTCATGTCCAGGGAGTCGGCTTCCCGGATGAAGAGGGCAAGGAAGAAGAGGTTCGGGTCCGCTGAGCCGGAAAGAGGCGCGTTTATGGGGTACATCAATCGTTTTTTGCTGTTCCTTTATGCATTGGCGATTGCTGTTCTGTCGCTGGGTGCAGTGAGCCTTTGTCTGCAGCTGGTGCCGGAATATGTGATTGTAAATGAGCTGCGATTTATTTTATCCCGCTGGGAAACAATAGCCGTAGCGGTCGTAGTATTCTTATGGAGTATTCACTTGCTGGGCTGCAGCCTTAGCAGCGGTTCGCACGTTCATCAGGACAAAGAAGTGATTCTGGTGCAGGGGAGTTCCGGCGAGGTCAGAGTTGCGGTTGAAGCTGTTAAACATATGGCAGAGAAAACCGCTCGCATGATTTCCGGCGTACGCGAGGCCAAGGTGGAAGTTACGTCTGAAAAGCAGGCGGACGGTTCCGGCCGGGTGCGTTTGGATGTAAAGGCATCTTTGGGGCAGGAACAGAATGTCACCCGTGTGTCCGATGCAATCCGGGCGGCAATCGGTCAGCATATGACGCAGGTGATCGGCATTCCGTCTTTTGAGATTCGTATTTCCGTAACCGATATTTCCAATGCTGCTGTTGCAAAAAAACAGCGGGTTGTCTGACGGGCGGTGGACGAGAAGATGAAGAAAGCAATAGAAAAATTGCTCAGGACCGCCTGGCAGGACCACCGTGGGCAGTCGCTCGGGGCAAGCCTGGGGTTCATTTTGTCCGTTTCCATGCTGCTGTTTGGCTTTTGGCGCATATTCTTTGTTGTATTCTGCGTGCTGATAGGGCTTTGGATTGGAATGAAAGTGGATCGGGGCGAAGATGTCTTGCAGAATCTGCGAAGTTTTAAATTTAACGAGTTTCACCGTTGGAAATAAGAAAAATAAAGGAAGGTTTTTATGAGTCGGAGACGGGCAAGAGAAGTTGCCATGCAGGCCCTTTTTCAGTTGGAAATCAATCCGCCGGAAACAGACAGCCAGCAGGAAGAAATTGCAGAGACAGCCTTGACAGCGGCTTGGAGTGAGGGTGAGTCTTTGCCGGAATTTGATCGTGGCTTTGCCCGTGGTCTTGTTGGCGGCGTTCGGGAGCACAAAGCTGAGATTGACGAGGCGATTGCGGCGCATTCTCATGATTGGAAGATCGAGCGTATGTCTGGCATTGATCGGAATATTTTGCGGATTGCAATTTATGAGATGAAGTTCGGCGTACAGGATGTTACTCCTGGAATTGTCATTAATGAAGCGGTTGAACTGGCAAAAAAATTTGGAACGGATGATTCCAGCCGTTTTGTGAATGGCATCCTGGGCGCAATGGTTGAAGCATAGGGAAAGCAATATTGCCAGGCGCATAGTCTGGCTTTTTTTCTTATCTTAGTATGGGGGAACGAATGTGGCAGTCCATAGCGTAAGCGATGTAACAAAATATATTAAGGGCTTGTTGGATCATGAGGATTTACTGCAGGGCATACAGATCCGCGGGGAAATCTCTAATTTTAAAAAATATACTTCCGGGCATTGCTATTTCACGTTGAAGGATGCGGCTTCCAGTTTGAAATGCGTGATGTTCCGCAGCCGGGCGCAAGCCCTGCAATTTTTACCGGCCAATGGCATGAAAGTTGTTGCTGCGGGTAATTTATCGGTTTATGAGCGGGATGGGGTTTATCAGCTGTATGTGGATAATCTGTGGCCGGAAGGCGCTGGGGAACGGGCGGTTGCGCTGGAGCAGCTGAAAGTCCGGCTGACGGCGGAGGGGTTGTTTGCCGAAGCACATAAAAAACCTTTACCGGTTTTTCCTCGAAAAATTGGGGTGGTAACTTCGATTTCCGGAGCAGTGCTGCGGGACATTTACCATGTTGCTAAGCGGCGCGATCCTTCGGTGCAGCTGGTTCTCTGCCCGGTACAGGTACAGGGCGCGGATTCGGCCGGTCAGGTGGCCGCTGCCATTGCTTTTTTTAATGCGCATTACCCGGTGGATGTTTTAATTGTCGGGCGTGGTGGAGGATCGGCGGAGGATTTGTGGGCATTTAATGAGGAGCCGGTCGTCCGGGCCATTTATGCTTCCCGGATTCCGGTGATTTCGGCCGTCGGGCACGAGACTGATTATACCCTGTCGGATTTTGCGGCGGATGTTCGGGCGGCAACACCATCGCAGGCGGCAGAGCTGGCGGTACCCGATATGAATGAGTTTCGGCGTCATGTCACCGGTCTTTGTTCCCGTCTGGAAGGCGCGCGTTCCCGGCTGCTGACGGAAAAGCGCAGCCGCTTGCTCGCTTGTCTGAATCGTTCGGTGATGAAAATGCCGCAGTCGTTTTTGGCGCCGCGCCGGCAGCGGCTGGATATGGCGGCGGGAAAATTGCAGCAGTTGATACAGGCCGCCGTGTCGGAGCGCAAGCAACAGTGCCAGCTTCAGATGGAACGTTTGGAATTATTGAATCCTTTGCGGGTTTTGCGGCGCGGCTATGGTATCGTGGAAGATTCACAGGGGGTTCTGCATAGTATCCGACAGGTGCAGGCGGGCGATTTGGTTGGGGTAACGCTGGCCGATGGTCAGTTTCAGGCACAGGTTACAGCAGTGCATAAGGGAGGTCAGGTATAAAATGGCAGTCAAAAAAGAGCCTTCTTTTGAAGAAGCGCTGACAGCGCTGGAAAACATTGTCGATGCGATGGAAAATGGCGAACTGACGCTGGCCGAGCTGATGGAAAATTACAGTCGGGGAGTCACGCTTTCCCAGAAATGTCTGAAAGCACTGGATCGTGCGGAAAAGACAATGGACATTATGATTAAGGATGAACATGATGAGGTTCAGGAACTGGAACTTAAAATTGAAGGAGATTGAGCGATGCTAAAAGAGGAATGGGCAGAAAAACGCCAGCTCGTCGAGGCGGCATTGCAGAAGGAACTGCAAAAGAATCCGGCGGTGAATGAAACTCTGGCGGCATCGATGCAGTATAGTCTGATGGCCGGAGGGAAACGCTTGCGTCCGGTCTTGCTGATGGCAGCAGCAGAAACTGTCGGCGGACATGGCGAGGATTATCTGCCGATGGCTTGTGCGATTGAAATGATTCATACATATTCGCTGATTCATGACGATCTGCCGGCGATGGATAATGATGATTATCGGCGCGGCAAGTTGACGAATCACAAGGTCTATGGCGCCGGTATGGCGACTTTGGCCGGCGATGCGTTGCTGACCATGGCGTTTGAGGTCATGTTGCGGCAGACAGGGGCTTCGGCTGCGACGGTTCTCGCGGTTGTCAACGAGATGAGCAGCGCGGCGGGTCCTTATGGTATGGTAGGCGGCCAGGCCATTGATCTTGAATCGGAAAATCAGCAAATTGATATGAAACGGCTGCGGCAGATGCATATGGGAAAAACCGGGGCTCTTTTCCGGGCGGCGATCCGCTCGGGCGCGCTTTTGGCCGGCGCTTCCGCTGACGCGTTGACGGCTTTGACACGATACGCCGAGCAGTTTGGGCTGGCGTTTCAGATTACGGATGATATATTGGATGTTACGGGCGATGAAGCGACGATTGGCAAGCCGGTCGGCAGTGATGTACGCAATCACAAATCAACGTATGTGACTTTGACCTCGCTGCCTGAGGCGCGTCGGCTGGCGCAGGAAGCTGTGGACGAAGCTTCGGCGGCCCTCGCTCCGTTTGGCGGCAAGGCGGTATTTTTGCGTGAATTGGTGCAGTATCTGGTTTCCCGCGATCAATAGTATAGGAATGGGAGTAGACAATGGAGAATTTATTGAATCGGATTGATAGTCCGGAGCAGCTGCGCAATCTTACGGTGCCGCAGCTCACGCAGTTGGCGGGCGAACTGCGCGAATTTATTATTCAGACCGTTTCTCAGACGGGCGGGCATTTGGCGCCGAGTTTAGGAACGATTGAGCTGACATTGGCGTTGTACAGCGTGTTTAACCTGTCGGTTGACAAGGTTGTATGGGACGTTGGACATCAAGCGTATGCCCACAAGATTCTTACCGGACGGCGCGATCGCTTTCAAACGCTGCGGCAAAAAGACGGCATTACCGGCTTTCCCCGGCGGGATGAATCCTTGTATGACTCTTTTGGCGTCGGGCATGCCAGCACTTCGATTTCTGCCGCTTTGGGCATGGCAATTGCCCGCGATCTCGATGGGCGCGGCGAACATATCATCGCGGTGATCGGGGACGGTGCCCTGACCGGCGGGGAGGCTTTCGAAGCGCTGAACCATGCCGGCGATTTGGGGAAAAACCTGATTGTTATACTCAATGATAACGGGATGAGCATTGATTGTAATGTCGGCGCCATGTCGGAGTATTTGTCACGGATACGGGTCACGCCGCAATATAACCGGGCGAAAAAGGATCTGGAAGGTTTATTGAAGAGCATTCCGCGGATTGGCGATACAGTCTTTAAGACCGCGGGTTATATTAAGGATGGGGTCCGCTCGGTATTGGTGCCCGGCGGTCTTTTTGAAGAGATGGGATTCAATTATATCGGGCCGTTAGATGGGCATAATCTGACGCTTTTACGGGAAGTATTCAGTGAAGTCCGGATGATGGACGGTCCGATTTTGGTGCATGTCCGCACCAAAAAAGGGCGGGGCTATCTGCCGGCTGAGCTGGAACCTGATAAATTTCACGGTGTGGGAAAGTTTGATATTGCTACTGGCCAAGTGATGAAAAATGCGGCGGCGCCGCCTTCGTATACAAAGGTTTTTGGACAGGCGCTGCTGGATTTGGCCGCGGTGAATCCGAACATCACTGCGATAACGGCAGCCATGCCGGATGGGACCGGCCTCAAAGCATTTGGCAATCGGTATCCGGCCAGGTATTTTGATGTGGGAATTGCCGAGGAGCATGCGGTGACCTTGGCCGCCGGTATGGCTGCAGCCGGGAAACGCCCCATTGTCGCACTGTATTCTACGTTTGCACAGCGGGCGTATGACCAGCTGCTGCATGATGTTTGTCTGCAGAATCTTCCGGTCACGCTTTGTCTTGACCGGGCGGGTCTGGTCGGCGAAGATGGGCCTACGCATCACGGTGTGTTTGATTTGTCCTATCTGCGTCATATGCCGAATATGACGGTTATGGCGCCAAAAGATGAAAATGAGCTGCGGCAGATGCTGGCGTCCGCGCTGCAGTTTTCCGGTCCGGCGGCTATACGGTATCCGCGGGGAGCCGGTCTGGGCGTGACGGTCGAGCAGACTTTCCAGCCGATCCCTTATGGTCAGGCAGAGATATTGGCCGATAGCGGCGATATTGCTTTTTTAGCGATTGGCAGTATGGTTGATAACGCTTCAAAAGCGGCAATTTCCCTGGCCGGTGACGGGATTGCGGCCCGCGTAGTTAATATGCGTTTTGTGAAGCCGCTGGATAGCGGGCTGGTGCGCCGCATGGCCGGTGAGGTCCGGCTTTTGGTCTCCGTTGAAGAAAATGTATTGGCCGGCGGATTTGGTTCTGCCATCGCAGAAGTTCTGGTGGATGAAGGCCTGAACGTACCGCTTTTACGCATCGGCATTCCCGATGCTTTTATCAGCCAGGGGAAACGAAGCGAACTTTGGGAACTTTGCGGTTTGTTGCCAGAACAGATTGCCGAACGGGTGAAAAAATATCTGGCAGAAAAGGATCAGTGAGATGGCGAAAGAAAGACTGGATGTATTGCTGGTAGAAAGAAATCTGGCGCCCAGCCGGGAGCGGGCAAAGACAACGATTATGGCCGGTCTGGTCCTGGTCGATGGGCAGAAAGTGGATAAAGTGGGAACCCTGGTCAAACCCGACGCCGTTTTGCGCGTGTTGGGAGACAGCATTCCGTATGTGAGTCGCGGCGGTTTGAAACTGGCGAAAGCCATTCAGGTGTTTGGCGTCCAATTAGCCGGCAAAGTGGTTGCTGATATTGGCGCTTCTACGGGCGGTTTTACGGATTGCTCTTTGCAAAATGGGGCGGTCCGGGTCTATGCTATTGATGTAGGTTACGGGCAGCTGGCTTGGAAACTGCGGACGGATGAACGCGTGGTGAATATGGAGCGGACCAACATTCGTCATGTGACGCCGGATATGCTGACAGAACCCTTGGACTTTGCGTCTATTGATGTGGCGTTTATCTCTCTGACGCTGGTATTAGGACCGGTGAAGGAGCTTCTGAAACCGGACGGCGAAATCGTCGCTTTGATTAAACCTCAGTTCGAGGCCGGGCGTGAGTATGTCGGTAAAAAAGGCGTGGTCCGGGAGCCGAAAATACATCGGATGGTCATTGAAAAAGTGGTTGACTTCAGTCGTGCATTGAATTTGGTTCCTAAGGGATTAACGTATTCCCCAGTCAAGGGCCCGGAGGGAAATATTGAGTATCTCCTGTGGCTTTCTCGGGATAGCAATCAGATTGACGCGGTGACCGAAGAGTGTATTCAGTCGGCGGTGGCTGAGGCACATGCAGCTTTGGATCATGCAGCGAAGCATGAAAACCGGGCGGAGAATGTTTTATAAAGAGATGGAGCGTATGCGATGTTTACAATAGCAGTTTTTCCCAACGTAGATAAAGAAAATGCCAGTATGGTTCTGCGGCGGATTGTTAATTTCTATCAGCATAAAGGTGTTAAGCTGATGATGCCGATGGATGGCGCTTTGTTTTTCGGTTATGAAAAATACGGCGTGGAGGATATTGAGAAGTATCCGATTGATATGGGACTCAGTATTGGCGGAGATGGGACGCTGCTGGGGATTTGCCGGCGCCTGTATGAACGCGATATTCCGGTTTGCGGTATTAATATTGGCACCTTTGGTTTTTTGGCGGATATTGAACTGCCGGAAATTGAAAATAAATTGGAAAAAATCATGCGGGGACAATATTACATAGAAGAACGCATGCTGGTGTCGGGTTTTGTCAAGAGCGGCGATGAGGATGAACGCTTCTTGGGGCATGCCATTAATGATGTAGTGGTTACCAAGGGCGGCGTCGCCCGCATGCTGCATCTGGGCCTTTGTGTTGACGGCTGCCGGGTCATGGATTATAAAGCGGATGGACTGATTGTTTCCACAGCAACCGGTTCGACTGCCTATTCGTTGTCTGCCGGCGGGCCGCTGATCAATCCCAAGATTAAGGTGCTTTTGCTGACGCCGATTTGTCCGCATACGTTTAATGCCCGGCCGATGGTTATTGATGAAAATGATGAAGTTAAGATTCATATAGCTGCTATGCATCAGGATATCATTGTCACTTTTGACGGACAGGAAAGTTTCCGGTTGCTGCCGGGCGATGAAGTCATTGTGCGCAAAGCGCCTTTGCCGGCTAAAATTGTAAAATTTGATGATAAAAATTATTATCAGACCATCCGGACCAAGCTTTTATATAATGCCTGAGGAAAAAATGATAAAGAAGAAATCGGAAGGTGGAAGAATGAAAGCAATACGCCATGCCAGAATCAAGGATATCATTGAAAATGCTGTGATAGAAACGCAGGAGGATCTGGCGGAGGCGCTGCGCCATCAGCATATTGAAGTGACGCAGGCCACGGTTTCGCGCGATATTAAGGAATTGATGCTGGTCAAGGTTCCCACGGGAGACGGCCGCTATCGGTATGCATATCCGATGGAGAAAAACATGGTGTTTTCCCAAAATCGTATGGCGCGCATGTTTCAGGATTCAGTCGTCGGCATGGATTACAGTGAGAATATCATTGTGTTGAAAACACTGCCGGGAGCGGCGAATGCAGTTGCTTCTACGCTGGATTATGCAAAATGGCCGGAGATTATCGGTACGGTGGCGGGCGATGATAATATTCTGGTTGTCATCAAGCCGAAGGATGCCGTACCGCGTATGATTAAAAAAATGGAAGCAATGATTGGCTGAGGTGATCATTCATGCTGAAAACGCTGACAGTCTGGAACTTTGCGCTGTTGGAGCAGGTGGAAATCGAATTTGATAAGGGGCTCAATATCCTGACGGGCGAAACCGGGGCGGGAAAATCCATCCTTATTGATGCGCTGGGAGCTGTTCTGGGGCATCGGCTGACGACGGATGCGATTCGGACAGGCTGTGAATGGCTGCGGGTCGAGGCGGTTTTTGCTACGGAGAAGGAACCGGCGCTGCATGCTTTTTTATCGGAACAGGCCATTGATGATGAAGAGGATACCCTGATTATTACGCGCCAGATTACCAGCAAAGGGAAAAGTATGATTCTGGTCAATGGCTGTCATGTAACTTTGTCGGTTTTGCGTGCGATTGGCGAATTCCTTATCGATGTGCATGGGCAGAATGAAAATCTGGCTTTGTTGAAGCCGGAGAGTCAGTTTTCCCTGCTTGACAGCAGTGATTCCCGGATTGCGCCTTTGCTGGCAAATTATCGGACGGCTTTTCAGACATTATGCGCGCTGCAGGAGCAGCTGACAAAAAAACAGGAAGCGGCGAAAGATTATGCCAGCCGCATAGATATGCTTCGCTGGCAAGATCAGGAGATAGAAGCGGCGCAGCTGCAGGAACATGAAGATGAGACCTTGGAGGCTGATATCCGGCGGCTGGCGAATGCGGAAAAAATTACGGCCAATGCAGAACGCGCCTATGCACTTTTAAACGGCGGCGAAGATTCAGATGGAGTGCTGGCTGAGCTGGCGCAGGTTCAGCAGAGTCTGGAAGCGTTGGCACGCTATGACGCGGCGGCGGCTGATTCTCAGCATATGGTTGAGGACGCAGCTTGTCAGTTGCAGGAAGTTTTTTATAATGTAAGAACATACAGTGAAACTTTGGATTTTGACCCGCAGCGATTGGATCAGCTGCAGGGGCGCATGGATACCATTGATAAACTGCGGAAAAAATATGGCGCAACGATTAGCGATGTGTTGCAGTATCAGAAAAAGATTCAGGCTGAACTGGCTGCTATCGAAAATTATGATGAAGATATTCAGGCGATGACAGAAAAAATTGCCGCTGCCGGCGAGCAAGCCGGGAAAAAAGCGCTCCAGCTGACGGATGCGCGCCGTCAGGCAGCTGCCGTCTTGTCCGGAGCCATTGGCAGCCAGCTGAAGGCGCTGGGCATGCCGGATGCGAAATTTTCCGTGCGCTTGGCAGCTTTACCGGAACTGACGCGCAATGGCGCCGATGCTCTGCAGCTGTTGTTTTCTGCCAATCGGGGTGAAGAAGAAAAACCGCTGGCAAAAGTAGCTTCCGGCGGCGAGCTGTCGCGTATCGCTCTGGCGATTAAGGCCGTAGCGGCTGCTGGAGATTCGGCGCCGGCGAGCATGATATTTGATGAAATTGATACCGGCATTGGCGGGAAGACAGCGCAGATGGTAGCCGAACGGATCGCGCTGGTGGCCGCCTATAGACAGGTTCTTTGCATTACTCATTTGCCGCAGATTGCCGCCATGGCGGACGTTCATCTTTATATCAGCAAATCGGTGCAAGGGAATAAAACGACAACGCGTGTAAAACGATTGGCGATGGGCGAGCAGGTGAATGAAATTGCCCGCATGGCATCGGGGATGGACGTTACGGCGGCTTCCTTGGAAAATGCTCGGGAAATGCTGGATCATGCTAAGGTTAAGAAATTGCAGTTGACACGGCAAAAAAATGTATAAATAATAGTAAAGTTCATCATAATTTGTTATAATGAATTAGCAGAGCCTCACTCGGTATATGGGTGGGGCTTTCATGTAAGGCAGTGAGTGGTATGGGAGGGGACAGCAATATGGGAAATATGAGTTTGGCGGGAAAAAAAGTACAACATACTGCCTTTGGGCCCGGAACTATTTTGAGACAAGATGGGGATTATATTACGGTTCAGTTCGCAGCCGGAGAAAAAATGTTTGTTTTTCCTGATGCGTTTTCTCAATTTTTAAGCATTGCCGACCATACTTTGCAGCAGCAATTGGAAACGGCTGCGTTAGAAAAACATACGGCAGCGGCGCAGGCAGCGGCGGCTAAAAAAGCGGATCTGCAGGAGAGGCATTCGTTGTCTGATTTGTCCGCGGAAGGGGCCGTCAGAGTGTATCGTCGCCGCAATGCGGCATTTAAATGTCGGTATGATACTTGTGAAAAACCGGAAATTTTGGCGGAGATGGCAGAGCAGTTACCGACGCTTAAATCCATCCGCCGGAACAGCATGTGTGTGTTGACGACCAAGCCGCTGAAGGCAGCGGAACGCCAGCGATACGTTTTTGCGGTTTTTCTGGTTGATATGGATGCCGATAAGGCGGCGTGCAAGCCGGTGGTCCGTATATCAAACAAATATAAACTGCATTTAGAAGAATCGGAAGCAAACCGGCTGCTTTTTTGGAACTATCATGCCAGTAAAAATTCTTCTGGGGAACCTTCCTGGAGTACGGGCGTGCATCGGTATGTGACGGATGCAGAAGCCGTGCAGATTCTTCGGGATATCGTTACAATCAAGACCGGGGCCAGGGACGAGCATTTAGCACTGGATTTTTTTAATTATTTTTGTCAGGCGGCGCAGGTCGATATGTCAAAGGTTGGGAATCCGGTCGGGGCATTAATTCGATAAGCGGCTTACGGTAAATATGGTCCATGGATCATTTGGCGACAGATGGTCCCTTTATTTTGCTTTTTTTCAGAAGCAGGATATATAATGATTGCGGCGCGAATTTTGGGCTTTTCATCATGTCGTATTTGTATTAGAATAAATAGTATGTGTTTGCAAAAATGCGGAAGCGGGGGTCAGCGATTGATGGATGAGGATTTAGTGGAACAAAAGATCAGCAGCCGGGATGTGTACGATGGAAAATTGCTGCATGTAAAATGCGATCAGGTGCGTTTGCCGAATGGGCGGGAAGCTTCCCGCGAATGGATTCAGCATCCGGGAGCAGCAGCAGTTCTGCCTGTATTGCCGGATGGCCGGATCGTGCTGGTCCGCCAGTACCGTTATCCGATACAGGCTGTGACGCTTGAAATCCCGGCCGGAAAAATGGACGTTGCCGGTGAGGACCCTTTGGGCTGTGCCAAGCGCGAATTGCAAGAAGAAACTGGCTATACGGCGGTAACCTTCACCCCGTTAATCACATTAGCCACGACGGTGGGCTTTTCCGATGAGCGCATTCATCTTTTTTTAGCCAGGGGATTGACGGCCGGAGAGGCAACACCGGACGAGGATGAGTTTATCCATGTGGTGCGCGTTCCTTTGGCAGATGCAGTACAGATGGTGCATGCCGGACAAATCGTAGACGCAAAATCAATTACGGCAATTTTGTTATTGTCGGCGCAGTCGTTGAATACTTGATGCAGGAGGAAGCATATGTTTGGTTTTGACTTAATGAGTATGATTGCGGGCTTGCCGGGACTCATCATCGCCATGGTGATTCATGAGTATGCGCATGCCCGCGTGGCCGTTGCTATGGGGGATTTTACGCCGCGCCTTATGGGGCGGCTGACGTTGAATCCCGTGGCGCACATTGATCCGATTGGTCTTATCATGCTGCTGGTAGTCCAGTTTGGCTGGGCGAAACCGGTCATGATTAATCCAGCGAATTTCCATGATCGTCGCAAGGGAGATATGCTGGTTTCGTTAGCTGGGCCAGGAGCCAATCTGCTTACGGCTTTTTTTGCACTGGCCTTTATGGTCGTGTACATGAAAATGGGGTTTCCCCTCACTCGGGGCTTTCGGATGGTTTTATATCTGATTGTGTTGTACAATATAAATTTTGCGATTTTTAACATGATTCCGTTGCCGCCGCTGGATGGTTCTAAGGTTTTAATGGCATTTTTGCCGAATGAATGGCAATATAAGCTTATGAGTCTGGAGCGGTATAGTTTCATGATCTTGATTGTGTTGATGATGACACCGGTGCTGGGAGCAATTTTGATTCCGTTGCAGCGGCTTATCTTGAATCTTTTTTACATGATTTTAGGGATAATTTTTTAGGGGGTATATAAATGAGTAAGGGACGTATTTTTAGTGCCATGCAGCCGTCCGGGCGTTTTCATCTGGGAAATTATATGGGAGCTTTGGAGAATTGGGTCAAGCTGCAAAATGAGTATGAGTGCTTTTTTTCGATTGCCGATTTGCACGCTTTGACCAGCGCTTATGCAGATACGAGCCAGCTGCCGGATAATGTTTACAATTTGATGCTGGATTGGTTGAGCGCCGGCCTTGATCCAGATAAAAATGTTATTTTTATTCAGTCTCATGTGAAGGAACATGCTGAACTTCATTTACTGCTTTCGATGATGACGCCGCTGTCCTGGCTGGAAAGAGTCCCGACATATAAGGACAAACTTCAGAATCTGGGATCGCAGGGCAAGGATATTAATACCTATGGCTTTTTAGGATATCCGGAATTGATGACGGCTGATATTGTTCTTTATAAAGCCGGTTGGGTTCCGGTAGGAGAAGATCAACAGCCGCATTTGGAATTGGCGCGGGAAATTGTTCGTCGTTTTAATCTCATGTATAAACCGGTCTTTGTTGAGCCACAGGGGCTGATGAGCCAGGCGGCGGTTTTGCCGGGGATTGACGGCCGCAAGATGAGCAAGTCTTATGGCAATACAATTCCGTTTGCTGCGGGGCCGGATGAACTGCGCGAGCGAGTCCGCATGATTGTGACCGACCCGAAGCGCATCAAGAAGACGGATAAAGGCAATCCGGATGTGTGCGTGGCTTTTAAATTCCATCAGCTGTTCAATAAGGAAGAAGTCGGGCAGATCGAGCAGGACTGCCGCGGCGGTTGTATCGGCTGTGTAGACTGCAAGAAGAAACTCGCTGAAAAAATGGTGACGATTATGGCGGATATGCATGTGCGCCGTCAGGAATATGTCGGTAAGACCGATTTGATGCGGGATATTCTTGAGGACGGCGCGAAAAAGGCGCGTGTGGTTGCCGAGGAGACGATGGCGGAGGTTAAAGAGGCTATGCACCTCGTTTGATGATGCAGGATTATACGGTCAGGCTGGATGCATTTGAAGGACCAATGGATCTTTTGATGCATCTGATTGAAAAAAATAAGATTGATATTTATGATATACCAATGGTTACGCTTACCGGGCAATATATGGATTATTTGTCCCGGTTCCGGGAGTTTAATATTGAAGTCGCCAGCGAATTTTTAGTCATGGCGGCAACGTTGCTGTTGATTAAGTCGCGGATGATGCTTCCCAAGCCGCCGAAGGCGGAAACGGAAATTGACGAGGATCCCCGGCGTGAACTGGTAGAGCGTATTTTAGAGTATCGGCGATTTAAGGAAGTTAGTAATACGCTGGATGCAATGGCAGAAGAGCAGAAACTGGTATTTTCCCGTCCACCATTGGATTTGCCAGTACGACGGCTGCCGCCGGAGCATTTATCGGTGGCGCAATTGCTGGAGGCTTTCCGCACGGTTCTGGCGGTGCGGGCAGAGCTGACCATTCCGCAGGCGATTGTCGCGCATGAGGAGTTCAGCATTGAAGAGCAAATGGCATTCATTATGGCTTTGTTGGTCCGTAGTGGCGGACAGGTATGCTTTACGGAAACATTTCAGGCAGGAACCCGCAGCGAGCTGATTACGACCTTTTTGGCGCTGTTGGAGTTGATACGACGCAAGGCGGTGACGGTGCGGCAGGCTGGTTTGTTTGCAGAAATTTTGATCTGTGTGCGGCCCCTGGAGCAGGCGGCGGCAATGGATGATGGTGAAGGTTGATGTTTTTGACAGAACTAAAAAGGCCGTTGGAGGCCGTATTATTTGCCAGCGGCGAGCCGGTAACAGAGGCGCATCTGCAGGATATTTTGCAGGCGGATCCGGAGACGTTGACGGAGCTGCTGCAAGGGTTGGCCGACGATTTGTCGGAGCGCCGCAGCGGTCTTATGCTGCAGCAGGTGGCGGGCGGCTGGCAGCTCGTTACCCGACCGGAATGCTTTCCTTATGTGGAAAAGCTTACGCAGACCGTTGATAAAAAATTATCAGCGCCGGCGCTGGAGACGCTGTCTATTATTGCGTTCAAACAGCCGATTACCAAACAGGAAATCGAGCAGATCCGCGGCGTTCATGTGGAGCGTATTCTGGCGCGCCTGATGGAAATGGAACTTATTGTAGAAGTGGGGCGTAAGGCCGTTATCGGCCGACCGATTCTCTATGGAACTACGCCGGTCTTTTTACAATGTTTTGGTTTAAAGGATATCCGGGATTTGCCTGATTTGCCGGCGCTGGACCCGACGGCAATGGATGCCGAACAGTTGGCTTTACTGACGGAGGATTCGGCTGCCGAGACAAATGGTGTCGAGGCAACCCCAGGGTCGTTACAGCCGTTGCCGTCGGAGCGCACATAGGTTATGAGCGCATGGGTTTTGCTGCCTGCGCCGGAAGCACTCACTGCGGCAGTGGGTGCTTTTTACCATGGCGAGAAAATGGGGGCGCGGCGGGCCGTTGCGTGATGAACTAGATGGGGTTAAGGCAAAGGAAATGCAAGGGGAGGGTACAAACAATGGATGAGCAAACGTTGATTTTGTATGTGGTGGCTACCATTCTGTCTACGATAGGATTTGTGATGCTGTACAAGGAAGCGCGTAAACGGCGGCCGCCTAAAAAAAGTGAACAGAACGATTCGGAGCCGGCGGCAAAGGGAAAAAAATAATTTGTGCTTTTTCATGAGGTTGTGCTAGAATAGCAGAAATACGATGGGCGGAGGAAAGTATCTTGGTTGAATTGTTAGCTCCGGCGGGAAGCCGGGAGGCATTGATTGCCGCGATAGAAAGCGGCGCGAATGCCGTCTATTTGGCGGGCAGCCGTTTTGGCGCGCGGGCCAATGCGGATAATTTTGATGAAGAAGGGCTGAAGGAGGCTGTTCTTCTGGCTCATTTGCGCGGTGTGGCCGTACATGTGACTGTCAATACGATTGTCGATGATGCGGAATTGCCGCTGGTGGCCGATTATCTGCGTTTTTTATATGCGGCCGGCGTAGATGCAGTTCTGGTGCAGGATCTGGGCGTAGCGCGTCTGGCTCGTCAGGTCGTTCCTTCTTTGCCGCTGCATGCCAGCACGCAGATGACGGTGCATAATCTTGCCGGTGTACAGGCGCTCGAGAAAATGGGCTTTCGCCGCGTGGTCTTGTCGCGGGAAATGTCGCTGCAGGATATTCGCTATATTTGCGCGCACAGCCGGGTAGAGATTGAAGTTTTTGCCCATGGCGCGTTATGTATCTGCTATTCCGGTCAATGTCTGATGAGCAGCATGATCGGAGGACGTTCCGGCAATCGCGGCCGTTGTGCGCAGCCCTGCCGGCTTCCTTACACTTTGGTCGACCGGTCCGGTACGGACTTATTAGAGGATACGGCCGGACATTATTTGCTGTCGCCGCGGGATCTGAATACGATCGGATTATTGCCGGAACTGCTGGCCGCCGGCGTCGCATCGCTTAAAATTGAAGGCCGGATGAAGCGTCCCGAATATGTGGGCATTGTCACTGATGTTTATCGGCGGGCGATTGACGCTGCCGTCTCGGACGAAGGTTACAGCGTTTCAGAAGAAGATCGGCGGCGGTTGGCGCAGATTTTTAATCGGGACTTTACCACGGCCTATTTGGAGAAACAACCGGGACGGGAAATGATGAGCGACCGGCGGCCGAATAACCGCGGGCTGCTCATTGGCCGGGTGCTGCAATATGATGACAGCCGGCGCCGGGTCTGGGTGAAACTTTCCGATGCCTTGCATGAAGGCGATGAAGTCGACTTCTGGGTGAAGGTCGGCGGCCGGGTGACGGCTACGATTCATGATATAGAAGATCGCCGGGCGGCGAAACTGACGGCGGCAGCCGCTGGCGATGAAGTAAGTTTTCCTTTAGCCTCGTTTGTGCGTGAACATGACCGTGTGTTTCGGGTTTTTGACGCCAGACTGATGGAAACAGCCCGGGCCCTTTTTCATAGCGGTGCGCCGGTGCGGCGCATTCCAATTCATGTCAACGTACGAGCGGCGGTTGGCGAGCCGTTCCGTATCATGCTTACTTCGGCGGACGGCTTTTCAGCGGAAGCAGCGTCAGCTTTTATCGGTGAAGCAGCAAAAAAACGTCCGCTGACCCGGGAAATGATCCAAAAACAGCTTTCCCGGCTGGGAACGACGGTGTACTCTTTGGAAAATCTGGAGATCAGTCTTGTGGGCGAAGTGATGGTTCCGGTCAGTGAAATCAATGAGACGCGTCGTCGGGCGGTTGAATTGCTCGATGCCCGGCGTTTGGAACCGTATGAACGGCCGGCGGCTCCAGCAGCTGTTCCCTTGCAGCGGCCACCGGAGATGCCGGCTGAGCCGCGGGCGCAGCTTATTGCCAGTGTGGATACGGTCGCCAAAGCGAAGGCCGCGCTGCAAGCCGGCGCTGACGGGGTGCTTTTTGGCGGAGAATCTTATTCTCATGAAGTGCTTACGACGGCGGCGTATCATGAGGTATGGCAGCTGGCGCGCCAGATGGGGCGCAGTATTTACTTTAATACGCCGCGCATTATCCGCGACAATGCAATGAAGGCCTTTATGCAGCTTATGGAAGATTTCCGGGCGTTTACCCCGGATGAAGTCTATGTGCATAATATCGCCTCCTTGTTTTTGCTGCGGGAGCAGACGCCGTTTTCGCTGCATACCGATTTTTCTTTGATTGCGTACAATCATCTGACGCTTTCGGCTCTAAAAGACCTGGGAGTGCAGAGCGCAACCTTGTCGCCGGAGCTGAACTTTTCCCAGATTGAAGCTCTGGCGGCGCATCGGCCGCTGCCGTTGGAATGCATTGTACATGGACGACTGGAATTGATGGTTTCTGATTATTGTGTTGCCGGCAGTTTTCTGGGGGACGCCGGCAGCGGGCACTGTTCGCAGCCTTGCCGGCAGCGGGCGGCAGAATATGCCTTGAAAGATCGGAAGGAAGAATGTTTTCCGTTGGTGATGGATCAGTTTTGTCACATGCATGTGCTCAATGCCAAGACGCTGAGCCTGCTGCCGCATGCCATGCGATTTGCGCCTCTCGGGATTTCCCGCCTGCGGATCGAAGGCAAGGCAATGGATGCTGATGCTTTGCGGCGGATGATTTCAGCTTACCGTGAATTTATGAACCTGTCGGCGGATCTGACGCCGGAGCAGAAGGAACGCAGTCAGGTCATTGAGGGAAAAGATATTACGCGCGGTCATTATTTTCGCGGCGTTTTATAAAGGGATCAGGTATAGAAATTATTATGGAAAAAGAAGCATTAAAAATACTGGAATATGAAAAAATACTTGCCTTGCTGCAAGAAGAAGCCGGCTCCATTCTTGGGAAAGAAATGTCGGGGGCTCTTTTGCCGACGGATGATTTTGACGAAGCCAAAGAACAGCTGCAGCAGACGGCGGAAGCTCTGACGGTCATGCAGCTGGCATCGCCGCCTTTGGGCGGCATTCGGGACATTCGTTCTCAGCTGAAAAAAGTACGCTTGGGCGCCGTGTTGGAAATAACGGATATCACAGAGGTCATGAGTATGCTCTATGCGATGCGGAATCTGAAACAGTTCTTTCGTGGGTTGGAAACAGACGCTCCGCTATTGAAGGAATGGGCCCGGAGTATTGAAATTTTGGGGCAGTTGGAGCATAATCTTGACAATGCCATCGATGAACATGGCAGCCTTCGGGATGATGCCAGTGTTGAGCTGGCGCGTATCCGTCGGGAAATCCGCTCGTCGCAGGCAAGAGTAAAATCTTCCCTGACCGGGATTCTGCATGCGCCGGAATATCAAAAAGCTTTTCAGGATGCGATTGTGACCATGCGCGGGGATCGGTATGTAATTCCCGTCAAGCAGGAATATCGTCATGCCTTTCCTGGCATCGTCCACGATCAGTCGGCTACCGGCGCAACTCTTTTTATTGAGCCGATGGCTGTGGTTGAGCTGAATAATGATATTAAGCAGCTTACTTTGGCTGAGCAACATGAAGTCGAGCGTATTTTGCGCAGTTTGTCGGAGCAGATTGGCCGCAGCAGCGATACTTTGCAGGAAAATTTGCAGATTCTGGCTCAAGTAGACTTTACTTTTGCCAAGGCCAAACTGGCGCGGCGGATGCAGGCAGTTGAGCCTATGCTCAATGATGAAGGCCGGGTTCGTCTGCAGCAAGCTCGTCATCCGTTGATTGCTGCGGCTAAAGTCGTGCCCATTGATATTTGTCTGGGTGATCCGTATCGTATGCTGCTGATCACCGGACCGAATACCGGCGGCAAGACGGTTTGTATGAAAACACTGGGGCTGTTGGCGCTTATGGCGCAGTCCGGCTGTTTTATTCCGGCGGCATTTGGGTCAGAAATGCCTGTATATCATAATGTATATGCCGATATTGGCGACGAACAGAGCATTGAGCAAAGTCTGAGTACCTTTTCCGCCCATATGACGCATATGGTGTCCATTTTGCAGCAGGCGGAAACGACCGATCTGCTTTTACTCGACGAACTGGGCGCCGGCACCGATCCGGAAGAAGGGGCGTCGCTGGCCATGGCGATTCTGGAACAGCTGCTGAAAAATAAGATCAGCGTCGTGGCGACCACACATTATTCCGAACTGAAAACATTTGCTTTTACGCAGGAAGGAATTGAAAATGCCTGCGTTGAATTTGATGTCAAGACGTTGCGGCCTACCTATCGGCTGCTGATTGGCATTCCCGGCGCCAGCAATGCTTTTGCGATCAGCCGGCGGCTTGGCCTGCCGGAATCTTTGGTCCTGCGGGCCGGGCAGTTGATTCAGGCGGATCATGCGCAGTTTGAGCATGTAATTAATGAGCTTGAGCATGAAAAAATTATGTACGAACAGCGCAATGCCGATATTATGGAACGACAGCAGCGCGTCACACAGTTGGAAAGCAAACTGGAAACAATGAAAAATGAACTGCTGCAAAAAAAAGCGGCGATTATCCGCAAAGCGCGGGAAGAAAGCGCGACGCTGGTCAGACGCACCCGACGCGAATCGGAGGAAGTGATCAAGGAACTCAAAGAACAGTTCCGGGATCAGGGCAGCAAGAAGCGGCAGCAAGTGATCCAGGCGGCGCGGGAGCAGCTGAAGGAATCGTCGTCGCGGGTGCGTTCCGGTATTGTGGCAGATAAAACCTATCGGCAGCGCCTTGATTTGTCAACCCTGACTGTCGGCGATACGGTTTATATTTTATCTTTGGCACAAAAGGGTACAGTGGCGGCGATGGATGGGCAGGAACTAACCGTGCAGCTGGGCAGTATGAAAATGACCGTGAAAGCTTCCGGGTGTCGTTTCGTTTCCAGCGGCAAAGCAGCGGAGGCGGAGCGGAATATGCATACGTCGGCCTTATATATGCAGAAGGTGGCCGCCGCGCGTCGGGAGCTGGACATTCGCGGTCTTATGGTTGACGAAGGCGAGCAGATCGTCGGCAAGTTTCTCGATGATGCGGCGCTGGCCGGCTTAAAGCAGGTGCTGATCATTCATGGAAAGGGAACCGGCGCTTTGCGTAAAGGTATTCATGGGTATTTGAAGCGTCATAAAAGTGTCAAGAATTTTAACTTTGCCGATATAGACGAGGGTGGAACAGGCGCGACTCTGGTAAATTTAAAATAGCACTGCGTAAGATTTGAATTTATGGTAAAATGATAGGCGTAGTTATGAAGGAGGATCCTCATGGAGAAACGTCCATCCGCGAGCCGGACGGCTCAAAAACCTAAAAAACACAGCAGTAAATTTCGGATAGCTTTGGGCTTTATGGCGATTGTGTTGGTCATGCTGACCGGCATTGGGTGTGGATTTTTGACGGCGAGCATGAATACCAAACCGAATCTGGCCGATGATATTCATCCGCCGGCGTCGTCACAGATTTATGATGTGAACGGCAATGAGATTGCCAATGTGCATGCGGCGGAGAACCGCGTTCCAGTAAAACTCAATCAGGTCCCTAAGGATTTGCAGAATGCTTTTATCGCCGTTGAGGACGCGCGTTTTTATGAGCATTCCGGAATTGATCCGCGGGGCATTTTACGCGCGCTTTGGGCTAATATTACGGATCGCGGCGTCGCAGAAGGCGGCTCGACGATTACGCAGCAGCTGGCTAAAAATGCTTATCTGACGCAGGACCGTACTTTGAAGCGCAAAGTTCAGGAAATGTTTTTAGCGCTGCAGCTGGAGCGCCAGTTTACCAAGCAGGAAATTCTGGAGCTTTATCTGAATCAGATTTATTTCGGGCAGGGTGCTTACGGCGTACAGGCGGCAGCGCAGACGTATTTCGGGAAGAATGTCTCTGAACTTACGCTGAATGAGTGCGCCATGCTGGCAGGCATACCGAAGAGCCCAAACTATTATTCGCCTTTTAACAATCTGACGGCGGCACAGGAACGTAAGGCGACGGTTCTGGATCAGATGGAAAAGTATAACTATATTGATGCTTCGACTGCCCGCAAGTTGAAAAATGAAAAACTTGATCTGGTTAAGCCGAAAAAAACGGCAGCGACAACAACGGCATCGTATTTTATTGATTATATAACCCAGCTGCTGATTGACAAGTATGGCGCGGATGCCGTTTATAAGGACGGTTTGAAGATCTATACGACGCTGGATATGGATATGCAGAAGGCGGCGGAAACCGCGATGGAAAAATTGCCGACGTTTAAAACCGATAGCAATGGCATCAAGCAGCCGCAGGGAGCCTTGGTTGCGATTGATCCGCATACGGGTCAGATTCGGGCTATGGTAGGCGGACGCGGCACGGATCAATTTAATCGTGCCACGATGGCAGAACGGCAGCCGGGATCGGCGTTTAAACCGTTTGTCTTTATTGCGGCCTTAGAGAGCAAATTTACGCCTTCGACCATTATTGAAGACAGTCCGATTACCATTGGCGACTGGACGCCGCAAAATTATGAGCGCACTTTCAGCGGCAAGGTGACGCTGCGGCAGGTAGCGGAACGGTCTCTTAATGTACCGACGGTTAAGGTTGCCCAAAAATTGGGCATCGATAAGCCGATTTATTATGCGCAGGAGATGGGGATTTCTACGTTTGTCCTGGAAGGACCGCAGAATGATCGCAATCTGGCCACGGCTTTGGGCGGTCTTACCAAAGGCGTGACGCCGCTGGAGCTCACGAGTGCTTATGGCACTTTTGCCAATAAGGGAGTTCATGTGACGCCGGTGGCGATCCTTAAAGTGTTGGATCGCAACGGCAAGGTCCTGGAACAGGCTGAGGTCAAGCAGCGCAGCGTGGTGAGCGAAACCAGCGCGGCGGAACTGACGGATATGCTGGAGGGCGTTGTCACGCATGGCACCGGCGCGGGAGCCAATATTGGCCGGCCGGCGGCAGGCAAGACGGGTACCACCAGTGATTGCCGCGATGCTTGGTTTGTCGGCTATACGCCTGATTTGGTTGCCGGCGTATGGATTGGCTGTGATGATAATGAGGATTTGGACGGTATGACCGGCGGCAATCTTCCGGCCACGATCTGGCGGCTCTTTATGGGCAAGGCGCTGGCAGGAACGCCGGTAAAGAATTTTGATGGGTCGCGGGGCATTAAAGGCGATACCATTGATGAAATAACCGATGAGAACAAGAAAAAAGACACGGATAAAAATAAAAAGAGCCCAAATAATAAGGCACAGCAGATAGATGCCGGAAAACGCAGTGAAGAGCACCCAGGCAGCGAGAATAAACAGCCGCTGCCGGTTCAGCCGGTAGCGCCGGCGCCAACAGCTCCGGGGCCGGGCGGTGCAGCTTCCAAGGGCAAAAATTGATGAATGGGAGAGGGATCAATGGCAAACGTATATGATATCTTGAAGGAACGCGGTTTTATTGCACAATGCACCAATGAAAATGAAGTACGCGATTTGCTCGCAAATGAACAAGTGACGTTTTATATTGGGTTTGATCCGACGGCGGATAGCCTCCATGTAGGTCATTTTCTCGGGCTCATGGCGATGTCGCATCTGCAGCGGGCGGGTCATCGACCGGTCTGTTTAGTCGGCGGCGGCACCGGTACCGTGGGAGATCCTTCGGGACGCAGCGATATGCGTCAAATGCTGACGGATGAGAAAATTGAACATAACTGCAACTGCTTTAAAAAGCAAATGGCTCGTTTTATTGATTTTCATGAGGATAAGGCACTCATGGTCAATAATGGCGATTGGCTGCGCAAACTGAATTATATTGAACTGCTGCGGGATGTCGGACCGCATTTTTCCGTAAATCGCATGCTGGCGGCTGAGTGCTATAAACAGCGTCTGGAGCAAGGTTTGACTTTTCTGGAGTTTAATTATATGGTCATGCAGGCCTATGATTTTCTGGAACTCAATCATCGTTATGGCTGTAAACTGCAAATGGGCGGTGATGATCAGTGGTCCAATATTATTGCCGGCGTTGAACTCATCCGGCGCAAAGAGGCGAAGCCGGCATATGGGCTGACCTTTACGCTTTTGACGAAAAGCGATGGGAAGAAAATGGGGAAAACGGCCAGCGGCGCTCTTTGGCTGGATCCGGAAAAAACGTCGCCCTATGACTTTTACCAGTACTGGCGGAATGTCGATGATGGCGATGTAGAAAAATGCCTGGCACTCCTGACTTTTTTGCCGATGGACGAAGTGCACCGGCTGGGCGGACTGCATGATGCGGCCATTAATGAGGCGAAAAAGATTCTGGCGTATGAAGTGACCAAACTCGTTCATGGCGCGGCAGAAGCGGATAAGGCGCAGGCGGCAGCCGAGGCTGTATTCGGCGGGCAGGGGAGTTCCGAGGATATGCCGACAATTGAAGTTAAGGCCGCGGATATAGGACAGAAACTACTGGATATTTTAACGGCTGGCGGCGTTTTTGCCTCGAAGGGCGAAGGCAGGCGTCTCATTCAGCAGAATGGCGTTTCTTTGAATGACGGCAGACTGGCGGATGCCGACTATGTTTTAACCGATGCTGACTTTAAAGATAACGTTGCTTTGGTCAAAAAAGGCAAGAAAAAGTATTACCGTTTGACACGGAGCTGAAGCATCTGCTAAAAGAGGGATTTTATATGCGTAAAACGTCGAAACGCCAAGAAAAGTTTTTGAAAAAATATCGGGCGCCGCGTTGGGGCATGATGCTGCTGGCAGTCGGCGTTCTCTGTATGGGACTGCTTGCCGGCGGCATTTTCTTTTATCAGCGGGGGCAGGAAACGGGGCTGCCGGCAGAGGATCCTGCTCAACCGGTGTCTATCGTTGGCGCTCCCGTAGCCCGTCCCTGGCAGGCGGTGGCTTATATTAACCGGCATAATTCATCGCCCCGTTTGAATTGCAGCGTTGAAGATCTGGTGGGTTACTATTATACCGAGGCGATGGATGAAGGCATTCGTCCCGATATTGCTCTTTGTCAGGCGATTAAGGAGACGGGGTGTTTTGGTTATGGCAAGGATGTGCTGCCGGAGCAGAATAATTATTGCGGATTGGGAGCAACCGGCAACGGGGTTCATGGGAATTCCTTTTCTTCACCTCGGGAAGGCGTGCGGGCGCACATACAGCATTTGAAAGCGTATGTAAGCACAGAAAAGCCTGTCAAAGCGATTGTGGACCCACGCTATGCGCTGCTGGCGGAAAAGCACCCGGAAATTTTTGGACGGCTTCATAGCTGGACCGATCTGAATGGCAAATGGGCGGTTCCGGGGAAAACATACGGAGAGGACATTCTGCATATCTGGAAAGAAATGCAGCAAATATCTCCTTGATTGTAATGGTTTGCTCATCGGGTGCGAATGATTTTCTTCTGCATAGGGCAAAAAATCTTTGAAAAGTATTGACAAGGGATTTAAAAAAGTGTAGCATATGTCTTAAGTTAAATTTTATACAAGATAAATCATTGAACAGGAAATAGTAACTGTGTATCCTTTCGAACAGCGAGTTGGTGACCGGGAAACCGGAGGTGTGATGACCAACCGAAAGTATGTAGTGAATGGTCCTGTGAGAGTCCACTGAACGTTTTAACTAGTAGGATGGAACGGTTGTCACCGTTATATGACTAGGGTATCGGAGCAGTCCTGTACCTGAAAAGAGAAGTTTGTTTTACTGGGTGGCATAGCGAATCCATTTCGTCCCATAGAAGGGGAGAAATGGATTTTTTTATTGGTAAAACAAGCTTGAACTGCGGGTGGCACAGCGAAAATCATTTCGCCCCGGCATAGATATTTTCTATGCTGGAGCGGGATGATTTATTTTTTTGGCAATGTTTATATAAAGGAGCGAAAAATTATGTTAAAAGATTATGTCGTCAAAGTCGTTGAGGGAAAAGATCTTAGTAAGCAGGAAGCCGCAGCGGCCATGGATATTATTATGAACGGACAGGCAGAAGAATCGCAGATTGCCGCATTTCTTACGGCGTTGAAACTGAAAGGGGAAGTAAGCGATGAGATTGCCGGTTTTGCCAGCACTTTGATTGCCCATGCCGACCCGGTAGCGCATAAAGCGCCGGTGATGTGCAATTGCGGTACCGGCGGCGATACGAAAAACACCTTTAATATATCGACGACCGTCGCGTTCGTTTTAGCCGGCGGCGGGGTGAATGTAGCCAAGCATGGAAACCGTAGCGTATCCAGCGCCAGCGGCAGCGCCGATGTGTTGGCGGCGCTGGGCGTAAATGTGGATCTGCCGGCCGAGCGGGTCCGTGAGGAAATTGATGCGATCGGCATTGGCTTCTTGTTCGCGCCGGCGCTGAACAAGGCTATGCGTTTTGTCGCTAAGACACGCAAGGATCTTGGTTTTCGTACCGTATTTAATCTGTTGGGGCCGATCATCAATCCGGCGCACTTGGATTACCAATTGGTCGGCGTATATGACGGTGCGCTCACGCATACGATTGCCGAGGTTTTAGGCGAAGTTGGCGTTCATCACGCCTTGGTGATTCACAGTGAGGATGGCATGGATGAAATTTCCACGCATACAAAAACAAAGGTCAGCGAGCTACATGAAGGGCAAATACGCGACTTTATGCTGGATCCTGCGGATTATGGTTTTTCTGCCGGTTCCATGGAAGATTATCGGGGGGGAACGCCAAAAGAAAATGCCCGTATTTTAAAAGCCGTGCTTTCCGGTCAGGAGCAGGGCGGCAAGCGGGAAATCGTTTTATTCAATGCGGCGGCTGGTTTTTATGTGGCCGGTAAAACCAAAACGATTGCCGAGGGGCTGAAACTGGCGGCTTCCGTGATTGATTCCGGCCGGGCCATGGAGAAGCTGAATGCACTCATTGCCATCAGTAATACGGAGGAAGCGGCTGCCGTATGAAAGTGAAAATTTGCGGGATTCGCACCTTGGCGGCGGCCAAAGCGGCGGAGGCGGTGGGCGCAGATTTCATCGGATTCGTTTTTGCTCCGGGACGCCGGCACATAGAGCCGGAAGAGGCCGCCGTTATCTGCCGGTCGGTTCGCCACAGCGGCAAGGTCGGGGTTTTTGTGGATGAGGCTTGGCAGGAGGTCAATCGGATTGCGGCTTTATGCGGACTGGATTTTGTACAGCTGCATGGCAGTGAAAGTGAAGCGTATGCTAAGCAGATTTCGGTTCCGGTAATCAAAGCATTTCGCTGGGGTGATGATTTTTCCTCGGCGGCGGCCAATCATTATCCGGCCCGGTACATTCTTCTGGACAGCTTTTCCAGAGGGATGGCCGGCGGGACGGGAAAAAGTTTTGACTGGCAGAGCGCAGCGGCGGCCGTACGCGAAATAGAAAAACCGGTATTTATTGCCGGGGGCATCGGCGCGGCGAATGTGCATGAAGTCAGGCAAGTTTTACAGCCGTTTGGTGTTGATGCATCAGGCAGTTTAGAAATCAAGGGAAATAAGAGCGCGGCGCTGATGAAAGAATTTGTGCTGGCGGTCAGGGAGGCGGACAAATCATGAGAGATATATTAGCCGAGATTGTGGCGGATAAGAAGGATATAGTAGCAAATGCAAAGCGGTCCCTGCCGTTTGGCGAATTAAGGCAGCGCGTCCGGTCAGCTGGTTTCCGGATGTCGCATCGCCTGCGAGGCGAGGAATGGAGCCTGATTGCCGAGTGTAAACTGCAGTCGCCGGCGAAAGGCGTGCTTTGCCGTCGTCATTCAGTGCCTGAATTGGCGCAGATCTATGCGGCGAATGGCGCCAGTATGCTTTCCGTGCATACGGATCCGCATTTTTCCGGATGTAACGACGATCTGACGGCTGTGCGGCAGCTGGTAGAATTGCCGATTATGCGCAAAGATTTCATTATCGATGAATATCAGATTTATGAAGCGCGACTACTGGGCGCCGATGCGATTCTGCTCATTGCGCGTATTCTATCAGCGGAACAGCTGACGGAATACCTTTACACCGCATGGGGACTGGGCATGGATGTCCTGGTAGAAGTTCATGATGCAGCGGATTTGGCAGCAGCTATGGCTACGCCGGCAGAGTTTATCGGCATGAACAACCGCAATCTGACCACCTTTGAAACTTCGATTGACAATACACTGGCGCTGCTTGGTGAGGTTGATCAGACGCGTACCATTATCAGCGAGAGCGGCATTTATACGATGGCCGATGCCGTGCGGCTGCGGGATGCCGGTTGTCAGGGGATTTTGGTTGGTGAAGGACTGGTTACGGCGTCGGACATCGGCGCTAAGACAAGAGAACTGGCATTGGCCGGGACGTCGGCTGCAGCCAGTGCCTGAAGGTGATACGCAAGTAAATACGGGCTGCTGCTGAAGCGGCGTTGAGAAGATATGAGGAGGAAACAACATGACAAAGGGAAGATTTGGCAAGTATGGCGGGCAGTATGTACCGGAAACGGTGATGCCGGTTTTAAATGAACTGGAGGCTGCCTATGGCCAATATAAAAATGATCCGGCTTTTCAGGCAGAGTTTAAACACTATCTCGATCATTATGCCGGGCGGCCGACCATGCTGTATTATGCAGAAAAACTGACGCAGCATTACGGACGGGCCAAAATATTTTTGAAACGTGAGGATCTGTTACATACCGGAGCGCATAAGATCAATAATGCGCTGGGGCAGGCGATTCTGGCGCGCCGCATGGGAAAAAAATGCGTGATTGCGGAAACGGGCGCGGGCCAGCATGGCGTGGCAACGGCTACCGTGGCGGCTTTGTTCGGGTTCAAATGCAAGGTATTCATGGGCGCGCTGGATGTGGAACGGCAGAAACTGAATGTGTTCCGCATGAAGCTTTTGGGAGCAGAGGTTATACCGGTGCAGGGGGGCACGGGCACATTGAAGGATGCGATGAATGAGGCGATTCGTTACTGGGCGGCACATATTGATGATACCTACTATATCATCGGCACGGTGGCCGGTCCGCATCCCTATCCGGAAATGGTGCGCGATTTCCAGTCTGTTATTGGCCGGGAAGTCCGGCAGCAAATCAAAAAGGAAACCGGCGACAGGCTGGACTATTTAGTGGCTTGTGTCGGCGGCGGCAGCAATGCGATGGGATTGTTTTATGATTTCCGGAATGATCCGGACATCAAAAAATTTGGTGTCGAAGCGGCCGGACGAGGCGATGCTCCCTGCGATCATGCGATGACTTTGGAAAAGGGACGGCCCGGTGTTCTGCATGGAGCTTACAGCTATCTGCTGCAGGATGACGACGGCCAAGCGCTGGAAGCGTATTCGATTTCTGCCGGCTTGGATTATCCGGGGGTTGGGCCGGAGCATTCCTACTTCAAGGATACCGGTATTGTTGAATATGTATCAGCCAATGATCAGGAAGCGCTGGCGGCTTTTCAGCGGCTTACCCGTATAGAGGGGATTATACCCGCTATGGAAAGTTCGCATGCGCTGGCTTATCTGGAGAAGCTGATGCCGCAGACCAAACCGGATGAAGTTGTAGTCGTATGTTTGTCCGGACGCGGCGACAAAGATGTACAAATGGTGGCGAAAGCCTTGGGGGAGGAAATAGAATGACTCGTTTGGATAAAGTGTTTGCCGATTTACGGGCAGCAGGTAAAAAAGGATTGATCATTTATATTACGGCCGGAGCGCCGGATACCGATACTACGCTCGCCGCAGTGAGAGCGGCTGAGGCAGCCGGAGCCAATGTGATTGAGCTGGGCATTCCGTTTTCCGATCCCATGGCCGATGGGCCGGTGATTCAGGAAGCCGATGTAGCGGCTATTCGCGCCGGGATGACAGTTAAAAAGTTTTTGCAGCTGGTGAAAGAGATCCGCAAATTCTCACAAATTCCGCTTTTGGGTATGGGCTATATCAATAATATACTGAATTACGGACAAGAAGCCTTCATCGCTGATTTTAAAGCGGCGGGACTGGATGGCCTGATTCTGCCGGATGTTCCTCATGAGGAATCCGGTGATTTGCGGCAGTTGGCCGCTAAAGAAGACTTTCATATCATTGAATTTGTTACCCCGGGAACCACGCCGGATCGCGTGCAGGAGATTTGCCGCAACGCCAATGGATTTATTTACTGCGTATCCGTGAACGGCGTCACCGGCGTGCGTAAAATTGATTATGCGCCGATTGGCAAGGTGGCCCAGTTGGTTCGGCAGCATACGGCGACGCCGGTGGCCGTAGGTTTTGGCATTGGCTCGCCGGAGGCGGCGGTGGAAGCCAGTCAGCATGCGGATGCCGTCATTGTCGGCAGCGCCGTGGTCCGTCATTTGCTGGACCATGATATCGACGGCGCGGCGCGGCTGATTGTTTCTCTGCGGCAGGCGCTGGATGCGCAGGTGAAGTGATATGAAACTTACGCCGTGCAGAGAAGAATTTAAAAAATTGGCCGCTGCGGTCAATCTGATTGCCGTATCCATGGAAATATCGACGGATCTTGATACGCCGGTTTCAATTTATTACAAATTAGTCGGACAGGAACGGGGCTTTATTCTGGAATCCGTCGATACCAGTCGGCAGTTTGGCCGCTATTCCTTTATTGGGGCGGAACCTTTTGTCCGTTTGCAGGTGTATAAAGATCATCTCATGGTGCAGGAAAATGATCGCATGCGCTGTATGGATGGAGCGCCGGCGGAGACGGTCAAAACCTATCTGCAAGGATTTCAGACGGCCGCAGAGGATATGCTGCTGCCATTGGCCAACGGCGGCGCAGTGGGGTATCTGAATTATGAAATTGCATCTACTTTCGACCGGGTGCGCGGCTTGGAGCCGGTCCAGGAAGAGCTGCTGGGACAATTGATGATATGCCGGGTGCTGGTCGTTTTCGATCAACTAAAAAATACATCCCGGTTGATTTGCTTGGCGGAAGTCAGTCCGGATACGGCGGATGCGGTATATGATGCCGTGCAGCAGAAAATGCAGGCGATTTTGCGCCGCTTGTCAGAGCCGGCGGTTATTCCGGAAAACAACGTGCCGCCGCGGGCGGAAAAGGTAGATTTCCTGCGACGTTTCGGTACAATGCCGGCGAGTTTTGCTACGGCTATTGATGCCTGTAAGGAGCATATTATGGCCGGCGATGTTTTTCAAATCGTTCCCAGCTGTCAGTTTCGGGAAAAAATTACTTGCCCGCCGTTTTCGTTTTACCGGCGGCTGCGGCAGGTCAATCCGTCGCCGTATATGTTTTATTTGAATTTTGGCGCCGTGAAACTGGTCGGAGCGTCGCCGGAAATGCTGGTGAAAGTCATGGGATGCCGGCTCTGCACCTACCCGATTGCCGGTACGCGTCGGCGGGGGAAAAATGATGCTGAGGATGCCGCTTTAATGGCAGAATTGCAGGCCGATGAGAAGGAGTGCGCCGAGCATTCCATGCTGGTCGATCTGGCGCGCAATGATATTGGCCGGATCAGCGAACCGGGAACCGTCCGGGTCACGAAACTGCGCCAGGTAGAAAAATTCTCTCATGTCATGCACATGGTATCGGAAGTCGTTGGGCAGCTCAAACCGGGCTATGCGCCGATGGATGTTTTAAAGGCCTGCTTCCCCGCCGGCACTGTCAGCGGAGCGCCGAAACTGCGCGCCATGGAGCTCATTCATGAATTGGAGCCAGTTCCTCGGGAAGCCTATGCGGGCACGGTAGGCTATATGGATTTTTGCGGCAATATGGATATGTGCATAACGCTGCGGACGATACGCATCGAAGGCGATGAAGCGATTGTTCAGGCCGGTGCCGGCATTGTGGCCGATTCGGTGGCGGAGAACGAATATCGGGAGATTCTGCAAAAGGCCAAGGCTTCATTTGAAGTTATCGAGGAGGTGGAAAATCATGATCTTATTACTCGATAATTATGATTCCTTCACCTATAACCTTTATCAGCTTTTGTCAGAATTGGGGGCGGAGGTTGAGGTCGTCCGGTCGGATCAGATCAGCGTGGCAGAGGTCCGCAAGCGCAGCTATCAGGCGGCGGTCATTTCTCCCGGTCCGGGCGTGCCTGCCGATGCTGGAATCAGCGAAGCTCTGGTGCAGGATTTAGCCGGCACGCTGCCGGTGCTGGGCATTTGCCTGGGCCATCAGGCGATCGGCGAAGCTTTTGGCGGTAAAGTCATTCGGGCCGGGGAAATCATCCATGGGAAGGTCTCCCGGCTGCATCACGACGGCCAAGGAAGCTATGCCGGAGTGCCGCAGGATATTGAAGTCGGCCGCTACCATTCGTTGATTCTCGATCGGGCCAGTCTGCCGGAATGCCTGACGGTTACGGCGGAACTTGCCGATGGTATGATTATGGGCGTTCGTCATAAAAAATATGACATTGAAGGTATGCAGTTCCATCCGGAGTCGATTCTCACACCAGCCGGCTCTTTGCTGCTGCAAAATTTTTTAAAACGATTGTAAAAAAACTCCGGCATTCAGCGTAAGGCTGATGATGCCGGAGTTTTCTCTGCCTTTTTTATGGCAGTAGCTTATAAGCCGCCGTATAGGATGCCAAGAATGAATATAAGGACGGTTAGCGGCACATAGAGGTAGCGAGCAATGATGCCGAACAGCGCCGGCAGCGGTTTGCTGCAGCCCAATTCCAGCTCCTGCCGCAGTTCCTTGTAGCCCAGTATATAGTAAAAAGAGACAGCGCCAAATACCGCTCCGAAAGGAACAATGATGATCGTGACAAAATCCATCCAGGCGCCGGCTTCGGCGGCACCCTCAATAAATATGCCAACAAAAAGAGCCAGACCGGCACAGAGAAGCACAGCGGTATTGCGGCGCAGATGGAAACGGTGCTGCCATGATTCACTGACGGCTTCAAACATATTGATCAAACTGGTGATGCCGGCAAAAATGACGGAAAGGAAGAAAAGAACAGCGAAAAGCTGTCCCAGCGGCATCCGGGCAAAAATATGCGGCAGCGTAATGAACATCAAGGTCGGGCCGCAGTCCGGTTCGATGCCGAAGGAAAATACTGCGGGGATAATGGCAAGGGCTGCCAGCATGGCGGCTAATGTATCAAAGATGCCGGTCCAGATCGAAGCGCGGGGAATATTTTCTTCTTTGCGCAGATAGGTTCCATAGACAATCATACCGGAGCCGGTGATGGAGAGCGAGAAAAATGCCTGTCCCATGGCCATGATCCAGGTCTCGGTTTTTAAAAGATCTTCCCAATGCGGTGTAAACATGAACGCATAGCCGGCTGCGGTGTCGGGTAAAAAAGCGACCCAGACAGCAAGAAAAGCAAACAGTACAAAAAAAGCCGGCATGAGAATTTTATTGATCTTTTCGATTCCTGCGGCGACGCCTGAAATCAGTATTGCGGCGGCGATGATGACGACGATTGCATGCCAGGGCAGACTGCCGAAAGGCTGTGTCATCTGAGCAAAGGCAGCAGCTGCATCTGAAGTCAATAAGGCGCCGGTGAGCGCGTTGGCAAACGCCCATACGACCCAACCGACGATTACGGCATACCCGATGGCAATGCCCAGTGATCCCAGCAAAGGAATCCAGCCTAAAAGATAGCCGATCCGGCTGTGGTTGATGCGCCGCCAGCAGTATTCATAGGACCCCAGCGTACCGGTCTGCGCCAGCCGCCCAATGGCAAATTCCGCCGAGAGGCCTACGATAGAAAACAGAATAATGAACAGTATGTAAGGAACCAAAAAAGCGCCGCCGCCATATTCTCCCAGTCGGTAAGGAAACATCCAGATATTTCCCATGCCGACGGCAGAACCGACACAAGCCAGAATAAAGCCAAAATGAGAAGTAAAATTATTGGGCGCCGCCGAAGGGGACGCTTTTGTCGTTGCCATGTCTTGATCAATCTCCCTGTCGTTTCAATTATTGACAATCATTGCCTTTCATTATATGCTAAAAAAGGAACTTTTGTAAAAACGATAGTTTCTATAATATTAATCGAAAATATCGATAGGTGGTTGGCAGAGTGGAACTGCGTAATATCAAGGCTTTTTTATATGTTGCCGAACAAGAGAGCTTTTCACGGGCAGCAGTCCTTCTGGGCTATGCGCAGTCGACGATCACGGCACAGGTTCAGCAGCTGGAACAGGAGCTGGCTGTGCCTCTTTTTGAGCGCATTCATAAGACCGTGCGTCTGACATCGGCGGGGCGGGAATTTTTGTCTTATGCGCAGGCCATTCTGCATACGGCTGAAGACGCTAAAACTCGGATGCGGCATTTGCCGATGGCATCGGGTACGCTTCGTTTGGCCATGGCGGAGTCGCTTTGCACGGTTTATTTTCCCCGGATTCTTGCGCGTTACCATCAGGCTTGTCCGCAGGTTGAGATCAGGCTGCTGACGGGGGATACCGTTGATTTATTTCAAAAGCTGCGGCATAATGAAGTCGATCTGGTTTATACGCTGGATCACCGTATTTATTCGCCGGACATTGTGACCGTACTGGAAAAGCGTGAAGAAATTATTTTCGTCGCTTCTCCGCAGCATCCGGCAGCTTTTCAGCCGCTGTTCTTTTCGGATTTGGTCGAACAGGAATTTTTGCTGACAGAAAAAAATATGAGCTATCGGCAGCATTTTGAAGAACGGCTGGCGATGCAGTCGCTGGAAATAAAGCCTTTTCTGGAATTTGGCAACGTCGATATGCTGCGCAGTCTGGTGGAGAAGGGAATCGGCATTTCATTTTTACCGGCATTTGCCGTCCGAGACAGTCTGCAGGCAGGAACGCTGGTGCGGCTGCAGGTCAAAGAAGAGCCGTTTTTTGTCTGGCGGCAGTTAGTGCATCACAAGTCAAAATGGCTGACGCCGCCGATGAAAGCGATGATCGCTTTGATGCAGGAAATGGGAACGGAAGCGGACGGCTGATGGGGAGTAAGAAATTATATGATTTTATATTGGACAAAGCATTGAAAATATGCTATACTATTTTTTGTTCATGATGTGCGCTCGTAGTCCAGTGGATAGGACGTTAGCCTCCGGAGCTGAAGGCGGCAGTTCGACTCTGCCCGAGCGCACCATATAGTATTTGTCAGGGCCTGTAGCGATACAGGTCCTTTTTTGTAGTCAATTTCAACGGTCAAGGGAAAAAGATCCATGTTTTTTATCTGCTCCTTGTCAAAGAATATGCAAGACCGTTTTTAAAGAACGAAAATTTTTGGGAAGACGGATGTCTGTACCATTATCGGAAAAGGCATCTGATATTGCGGGGTATGAATCATTTGCGAAGGAACTTATGGGTTGCTGCTACTACTTTGTAGAGCCGGTGGGTTTGAGCGCTTCAAAATCAAACCTGCGGACACCATTGGCGCGCGTAGGCAATCGTGTATATATTAATAGGCCTAAATTCCTGTATTTATTATCAGAAAAGACTATTTGCTTAATGAGGGCAAATGGTCTTTTCTTATATGTCGCTTGACGTTCTGGGCCAAGTGTCGTTTACACGCGCCAGCGCAAGATCATTTGTGAGCTACAGGTCTCGTTTACGAGGCGCGTCTTCTGTGTTAAAATGAAATGGATTCATGACGCTTGTTTCGGTGCCAAGGGTGGTTCAGCGGTTAAAATCCAACATAAGGGGCATCGGGATAGATTTTATTGCTGACCTATTGTATTGTATGCAACTTATTGTAGGAAAATTTCTATTTTTACCGCAAATAAAAGCGGCTTTAAAAAAAATTGTTATACGCTGTTTTTTCGCATTTCGCATATGCATATAGAGAAAAGCCTTAATTTCAGGGAGGTAGGATATATCATGGGAAAGGTCAACATTGCAAAGGGACATGTGCTGCACAGGAAGGGCGACCGCATTGAAAACATAGAAATCATTTTAAAAGGCGGTGTCTTCATAACCGATCGCGGCGAAATCACTTTACACGCCGACCAGGGAACGATGCTGGGCGCTTTCCGTAAAGCAGGCGATCGATACCGGTATGATTATGTAGCCAGCGGGGACAGCATGCTTTTCGTATATGATTACCGTTGCGAGGACGATCTGATTGCTACTGTTACATCCAATAAAGCTATCGCGCCGGTCATGGCCTCGGCGAACATGGCCTTGTTGAACCGATTTCTTGATGTTCTCTTTTCTCTTTATGAAAACGGATGTGGACTGTGTTCGGAGCTGGCCGCCGAGTATGAAGATTACAGAAATATATGCGCGAAGTTAATGTTTCCTCCGCAGCGCTATGAATCGATAGAATCATTGCTTCCCCCGGAAAAGCCGGCTATGCTGTCCAGCTGGCAATCAGATCTGTGCCGTTCCTGTTTGGAGCAGGACGCATTTCTGAGAAAGGATTATTATACCGCTGACATCAACTTTTGCATAGGCGCCATCATGCAGGCTGCGCTGCTGCTGCAGAGCATGCAGCAGCAGATTGAGCAGGCGCAGGCCTATATTCAGGATACCAAGGCCGGCACCGATGAATTTGTCAAGGAATACTATATGCAGAAGGCAAAGCTGGATAATGCAAACCGACGGGAAGCTATGGAGGCCGGTAGCGGGGATCTTCCTTCGATTCAGAATGCCATGAATACGATTTTTGCATTTGCCGGCATCAGCAGCGAGATAGCGGAGACTTTCCGCAGGGATATCAACGAATTCATGCAGGCGCCTAATCAACGGGAAAAGTCGGCTGAGATGAGGCAGCTGCGGCATGACATCGCGGAGAACTTCTATATCATCTATGAAGCGGCTTTTTATAAGAGTCAGGAGATAACGGATATTCCAGCCGAAGTCAGGATGTTCTTCCTGTTTGGCTTTGTGGATGAGAATCTCGCCGGAACGGCAAATACGGCCGCTTTGTATAAGTATGCGCTTTTGTGGGAAGACGATCCAAACGGCAGAATTATGTCCGTATATGATTGGCTTTGTAAGATCTATAAGGGAGAAGTCCTGCCGTCTAAGAATGAATTGGATACCGATTGGCCGGAATATCTTAAAGAACAAACGCGCATGGCTGTCATGACGCAGGAGCAAGCCGATTCTTTACTGGATGATAGAAAAGCGATGGTCCACTTTGAACTGCACAGTATGATCGCTACGGCCAATAGAATCACGCATGGGAGCCTGTATTCTTTTATACCTACATTCTATGCAGGCGAGGTTGTGCGGCCGCTGGAGAACAGCTTTGTCAGCCCGAAAATGGTCAGCGAAGCCATTGACAAGATCCGGGAGATTGATTTCGGCTGTTTTTATCGGCCTGCCTTCGCATCGTATCCAGAGCTGCAGATCAATCGTTTTGACTATAACGTGGAGGTCCTTCCGTATATCCTGCTGATGCCGAATTTTGGCAGTAAAGGCGTTTTATGGCAGGAAATCGAGGGCCGCAAGCGGACGACGCCTGCGCACATGGTATTATCCGTCTTCCATGCCGAAGATCTTGAGAGTACCATCGTGAAAATGTGCGCTCAGTTCAGATGGGAAATGTGCAAACGGATCCAGGGCGTGCATTATAGTGATATCACAGACCCGTCGCTTACTTCTGAATATGGGAATTATCTGCAGTTTTACAAGCAGAATCACGAACTTTCCGGGACTAAGAAGGACAGTTTGAAGCTGGTGCTGCAGCAGAAACACAATAATTACAAAAATGTGTTCGTCGCCGACTATGAGCTGTACATAAAAAATGAGGCGGCAGGATTGCCCCGGCTTAACAAAGTCGCGCGTGACATTTTATTTCGCTACTGTACTTTCTCCAAGAAATATAGGCGGGCTTTGGCTATCAACCCGCAGTATCAGCCAGTGATAGAACGTTGGAAGGTAAGACGGGGTGCTAAGCAACATGTGCTTGACCTCTTTACGAGAAAGATTTTGTCGATGACATCTTCCCTTCCTCCGGAAGTCGCCTTGGAGATAGAGTTTATGAAGCTGTAATGTCAAGAGAGGCTGCTGATTCCATTGGCATTTGACGCTGTATCCTTGTGGTTCTTATTGTCGAAGAATTATTATTGTTGTACAGTATTCATGCGCAGCGGTCTGTTTTTATACAGGCCGCTGTTTTTTGTTTTTGAAGCAGCTGTTTCCGGACGATCGATCAGAAAATTAAATTTGAAATCGGGGGAGAAAAGTCTTATAATATATAGAAGCATAAATATTTTTGCATCTATTGTATGATGCAGGTTTTGTTGATTTTTCATGTCTAGAGAGAAAATAATTCGGTACACTTGGAGTAGGGAAATGTCGGGATTTTTGCGAAAAAATGCGGGACAATCAATACGAAAAGAAGTGGCAAAATAATGTATGCTGGACAAAGCGGGAAAACGGCGGATATAAGAAAGATTCATATAGGGTCTGACCTTTATTAGGCGACGGAACAAGTAAGAATTACTTGTTTTCATCGCCTGTTTTTGTGCTGGGAAAAGATATTCTTATCGTTTGTGTGGTTTTAGTGAATATAGGGAGAATAGCATGAACTCTTATATTCGAGGTTGGTCATTAAATTAATAAATGACCTTCTACTCGATTAGTATTGGTGAGCTATTTTATCGTACTCTTAATGAATCACCAAATTTACAGTTTCTGGAAGCACTTCATCTCGTATTATTACAATTTGCTGAATTGGTTTAGAAAAAATTGCCTACTAAGTGCGTAAGCCATCCAACGCATTCTGGATTCATTTCTATAGGAACTACCATTCTTATGGACTAAAAAAACTGCCAAAATATTCACAATATTGGAATCTGCTGGCTAATTTCTATTAAGGGTTCAAGGCTCATAATATATTTCTTGTGTGTGAAATTTGAGTTTATAATTATTCAATCTCATACATCTAAATAAGAAATTTATAACAAGATAAATGTAAGTGTGCGTAATAAAAGATGGTAGGTTATTATTAATATGCGATGTGGGAATTTTATGATATAGTATCCATTATGTAATTTATAATATTTCCTTCGAAAGAAGATATTAGAATGGAGAAAATACAAGAATTTTTATATGATATAATAGGTTTGGCTGTTCCAGGAATTTTATTTATACTTATATGTATATTTTCAACAATACTTACTTTAGATGAAAATACAATAAACAGTATTATTCACATTATACCTGCATTTTTAATTAATGTACTCAGTAGATCTTGGCAAGAAACCTGCATTTTTTTATTGGTTGTTGGTTACATTTTTGGACACAGTGTTAAAATTTTATCAAAATATCAGTATGATTTATTTTTAATAATATTTGACAAAACAATATTAAAAATATTAGCTTTATTACGAGAGATATTTAGACGATGGATTTATTGGCTTTTTGTATACTTCTGTGATACTAAGATAAAAAAATTTATATTAAATTACATAGAAAATATTATTAAACAGAATCCATATAAGAAAACTAATTCTAGCAATACCAAATTAATTTTTGCTCAATATTGTGTAAAAAAAAGGAATAGAGAACGCCTTTCTAGAAGTAACCATTTTGCTTGTATAGTCTTAGATACAATTGAAAAAATTTTTTCGATATTAATTACATTTATAACATTTTTTGTAAAATTATATCGATTTCTCAGTGATTTGCTGATAACTATTTTTAGTTACCAAGTAAAGAATAACAATGAACCTACAATAGAAAACGTGGTTTCAAATAAAATAAAAGAAAAATTTGGAGTTAAAATTACAAATTGGCATACAATATATAAAATTGCAACAATAGCTATTGCTCAAGAAAATCTTGCATCAAATGTATTTAAATTTTTGGCAAAATACAATTTTCATAGATCACTTGCATTCATATTTTTATTGAATGAATTATATTTAATTTTGTTATGGATCTATCAATATGATGTTTTTTCTGATTTAGGAAAAGAATTGTTCACTTGGTTATTATTGATAAATGGTCTTTTGTGGTTTACTTTTCATATAAAATATAAACGTTATTGGGTTTTGTGTGGGAATGATAGTTTGTTAAATTTATTTTATTTATGGTGTGGAGGGAAAAATGAATAAAATTTTATTTATTGATACAGAAACAGGTGGATTGAATCCAAAAGAAGTGAGTTTACTATCGATTGGCTTAGTTGCTTGGGAAAATGGTGCAATAAAGGATAGTAGAGAAATATTTATAAAGCAAAAATTATTTAAAATTACACCTGATGCTATTAGAATCAATAAAATAAATTTATATGATTGTCTCGTTGATGCTATTCCAGAAGAAGAGGCAATAAGTTCTATAATTGCATTCATTAAAAAAAATAATTTGGTAGATGAAACTGGTACGGTTGTGTTAGCTGGACATAATGTAAATTTCGATATTGGATTCTTAAAAGAATTATTTGTAAAAGAACAAGAGCTTTTTGAAAAAACATTTGGTCATAGGTTTATAGATACGGCGTCTATTTTGAAATTTTTATTATATGCAGGGAAGCTATCTGCTGATATATCTTCATCAACAAAAGCATTCGAATATTTTAATATTATGGTCCCAAAAAGACATTCTGCATTAGGAGATGCCTTAGCAACAGCCAACTTATTTACTGAGCTGTTGAATTTGGTTCAATAATTATAAAGATATTGGAATCGGGTGGACTTGATGAGGCTTTTTTTTAACTCAACTATTATTATGATTGCAGCAGGAATGAAATCTAATAAAAAAGATTTTATAAATAATGATTTGGAAAATATGTATTTTAATTACGGACTTTTGGGATTAGCAAGTATACTGGCAACTAAAGGATATACGAATATAAAAGTTTTCCAGGGGGATCATAAGAAAATCGATGATTTTATTACAGAGATTAAAAATGTCAATATAGATATTAATAGTATTGTATGTCCAGTGTTTATTTCTATTCCAAGTTTTTTCGCAATTGATTGGGCGAATGATGTTATTGAACGATTAAAAAAAGAAAACAATAATATACGAATTGTTGTTGGAGGTCGCTGGGTCATAGACCAAAATTTACAGTGGATTCAGGATAAAATGCCTAATGTTAATTTTTTTGTACAAGGTTGCCCGGATGAAGTAATAGAAACATTATTAGACGAAAATCAATGGACGGCTTATAGCAATAGGAAACATATTGGGAATCTTGTATTTAGCGAGTTTAAATATTCCTTGTTGAATAATTATACATACTACCAGCCTAGTATTGAAATATCTAGAGGTTGTAATAATAATTGCGAATTTTGTTTAGAAAAAAATTATAAAGTAACAGGTGTTAAGTCTGCTAAAAATGTCATAAAAGAAATAAAAGAAATTTGTTATATCTATGGGAAACAAGATTTGAATTTTTATTTTCAAGCTGCTATGTTTAATCCTACCATTTCGTGGGCTAGGGAATTTTCTAACGAATATAAGAAAAATAATTTGCATTTTAAATGGAGATTTGAGACCAGAGTAGATTTAGTTAATGTGGGGGCATTACAAATTTTAGCATATGCAGGTCTAAAAGTGATTGATTTTGGTTTAGAATCGGCAAGTGCACAGCAACTTTTAAGAATGAATAAAACTAAAAATCCCGATGAATATTTGAAATCTGCTAAAGCAGTGCTTGAACATGTTTATAGATTTGGAATATGGGCTAAACTAAATATTTTACTTTATTTAGGGGAAACAGAAGAGACAATTAACGAAACAATGCAATGGTTGGATGATGTAAAATTTAAGGGAGTTTCGGTTAATCCATTTATTTTATATTTAAACGGAAAAACGACAAAATTATTTTGTACAAGAATAAAACATTTGACAGGATATGAACCAAATATGAAACAGTTACAACAAAATGGATTTACTTATGTAGATTTGAGTTCATCAATCAATATTGAGAATGCAAAGAAATGGTCTAAAATTATTTCTGATAAATATATGTCACCACAAGATTATATTGAATTGAAAAAAATTTGTTATTTAAGAAACTTTTAAATCACTAGTGTTATGACCTGTTATATGGAGATTGTAGATGAATCATATATATTGTCTTTTAGGAAAAAGCTGTAGTGGTAAAGATACCTTATATAAAGAATTACAAAAAAAAATTTCGAATAGCATAAATTTTGTCGTACGGTATACAACTAGACCAAGACGATTAAATGAGTGCGATGGTAAAAATTATCATTTCATTTCATCATTTGAATTAGCAAAATATAAAGCCGAAAATAAAATATTTGAGAGCGAGTCTTTTGATACACATGGAGAAAAGTATGAGTATGCTACTGGTATAGATTCTATTGATTTAACAAAAGATTCCATAATTATAGTTTCTTTCGCAGCATTGAAAAAATTTATTATATACTATGGAGTAGAAATAGTAATTGGAATATGTCTGGAAGCAAGTGATGAGATACGTTTTCAACGTAGTTTGGAAAGATACAATAATAATTCTAAGAGCAATATTAAAAAAATATGGCAGAGAATGGCACAAGATGAAAAAGATTTTAGCAATAATAATATAGATAAGTACATTAAGTATAAAATCAATACTGAAGGAAATCTTCAATCTACTGTCAAAAATGTAGAAAATATTATTATTATGCATAGTAAATAGAAATAGATAAGATATAATATTTTTCGCAAAATTAAATAAAGATATGGACCTTGTCTAGAGATAAGTTTGCGGCCAGATTATCATAAAACAAAAAAATGCTCCGCTTCCGCTGAGGGAAGGGAGCATTTTTATCACTGGGCGTTTTCGTCATCTGCTAGTTGCTGGTAAAAATAAGCATAAGCGTGCCGATAGGTGGTCAGCAGTTTGTCCATGCGGATTTTTTCATCAACTTTGTCCCATTCTTCTACAGGGATGCCATCCGTATGAATATCAAATTCACGGCGGGCCCAAATGGCGGCCAGATCGTGCGCTTGTTTTTCACGGGATTCTGTATTCAATGTTATCGCCTCCAAAAAAATTATAGCATAGCCGGTAGCGCCTTGTCAGCAGGCGCGAATAGTTCTTTCCCAAATGGGGAGATTTCAGTATAATAGAGGCAGAGGTGAGAATATGGCAAAGATTTTAATTCTGGGGTCCGGACCGGCCGGCGTATCGGCGGCTTTGTATGCTGTGCGCGGCGGGGTGGAAACCACCGTGATCAATCAGGGGATCGGCGCGTTGGCCAAGGCGGAGCATATAGAAAATTATTATGGTTTTGCTGATGCCGTGAGCGGTCAGGAGCTGGCCGAGGCCGGCATTTCCGGGGCTAAACGGCTGGGCGTGCAATTTGTGGAAGCCGAAGTGATTGGGCTGGGGCTGAATGAAACCCTGACGGGTTTTCAGGTACAGACGACAGACAGTCAGTTCGAGGCCGACAGCGTCGTTTTGGCGACTGGCGCGGCGCGGCGGCAGCCGAAGCTGCCGGGATTGAAAGAGCTGGAGGGCCGTGGCGTTAGTTATTGCGCCGTCTGCGATGCATTTTTTTATCGTGGCAAAGAGGCAGCGGTGCTGGGGGGCGGCGAATACGCCCTGCATGAAGCTGATACGCTGCTGCCGCATGCGGCGAAGGTGCATGTTTTCACCGACGGCAGCACGCCGGAGGTTGATTTTCCGGCGGCCATGACGCTGCATACAGAAAAAATCACGGCAATTCAGGGTGAGAAGCGTGTACAGGGGGTTGAACTGGCAGGGGGAAAGATCGTGCCGGTTGCCGGAGTGTTTGTGGCTTATGGAACTGCGGGCAGTGGAGAACTGGCCCGAAAAGCCGGCGCGATTTTACAGGAAAATAGTATTGCCGTGGATCGCGCTATGGCGACAAATATTCCCGGATTATTTGCTGCTGGCGATTGTACCGGCGGGCTGCTGCAGGTTGCCAAGGCCGTTTATGAGGGAGCTGTCGCCGGTTTGTCGGCTGTAAAATATGTGCGCCGTTCACACTGATCAGGTAATGGTTTTCTGTCACATTTTGTGGTCAAAGGAAAGACAAGGACCTCATCCACCGCCTGCGGCGGTCCTCCTTCTCCAACGGGAGAAGGCTGAAAAAACTGTGGCAACGCGGAATCGGGTGATGGCGGCGAGGGTAGATGATGAATATGACGATTGGAAATCGTGCCATTAGCCTTCTCCCGTTGGAGAAGGTGGCTGTGAATGCAGCGCAGCGGAGAGAACAGACGGATGAGGTTCTTGTCGTAAAGTTGCTTATTGTCCTAAGTGTTCCGCTACGAGAAAGACAAGGACCTCATCCACCGTCTGCGGCGGTTCTCCTTCTCCAAGGGAGAAGGCTGTAAAACCTGCGGCAACGCGGAATTAGGTGATGGCAGACAAGCTTAGCTCGCGATATCGGCAGCGATGCTTGCAGCTGCGTAACGGATGACGTTGGGTCGGCGCGAGCGGTTTTTGGACAATTTTTTATGATAGGGTTCTAAAACGATAAAAGGCGGAGGCTGTTTGCCCCCGCCCTTGCTGTTATTTTATCATTTTAAGGATTAAATCTTTGCTTTGTACGCCGACCGATTCATTGGCGATCCGTCCGTTCTTTATGATCACCAGCATGGGAATGCTCATTACATCATAACGCTGCGCTAGTTCCGGCTGTTCGTCTACGTTTACTTTGCAAACTTTGATGTCGGGATTTTCGGCGGCGATTTCCGCAATGGTGGGCGCTAGCATTCGGCAGGGACCGCACCATTCGGCCCAAAAATCAATGAGCACCGGCAGCGGAGATTCCATGACTTCGGTTTGAAAATTCTCTTTGGTGACTACGGTTTCTGACATGTCTACACTCTCCTTTGAAATGAATCTTTATACCTCTAGTATAAGGCATATGGGAGAATTTTTCCATAATAAATCGCTTTCTGCACTGTATTCTCCAGAAAAAAACCATGCATGGGGTATTTGGCTGTGCTATAATGAAGCTTGCTGTAAAATTCTATTCTGTTTAGGGAGGACTTTCTTGTGGACTTGAGTATTATTGAGTTGATAAAAACTGTGATTCTGGGTGTTGTCGAAGGGCTGACAGAATGGCTGCCGATCAGCAGTACGGGGCACATGATTTTGGTGGATGAATTTATCCGGTTGAATGTTTCCAAGGCTTTTATGGACATGTTTTTGGTGGTGATTCAGCTCGGCGCTATTCTGGCCGTTGTTGTGCTGAGTTTTGAGCGGCTGAATCCTTTTTCTTCATGGAAGACGCAGTATGAAAAGAAGCAGACGTTTCAGCTTTGGTATAAAGTCATTGTTGCCTGTCTGCCGGCAGCGGTCATCGGGTTGTTGTTTAACAAGTATATGGAAGAGCATTTTATGACGGCCTTGGTCGTAGCGTCCACCTTGATTTTTTATGGCATTATGTTTATTATAGTAGAAAATTATAATAAAGGCCGCGAGCCCCGGGTGGTGGATTTGGATCGTCTGGATTATAAGACGGCTTTTATTATTGGTTTGTTTCAGGTGCTGGCTTTGGTTCCGGGAACGTCGCGTTCCGGCGCCACGATTTTAGGCGGTATTTTATTTGGCGCTTCGCGGTTTGTTGCTACGGAGTTTACTTTTTTCCTGGCGATACCGGTGATGTTCGGGGCCAGTTTTTTGAAATTGTTTAAATTTGGCTGGCACTATACCGGCGCTGAGGTGCTGATTCTGGTGGTCGGCATGGCAACGGCGTTTGTTGTTTCGATTTTGTCAATCAAGTTTTTGCTGCGGTATATTAAGAAGAATGATTTTAAGTTGTTCGGCTGGTATCGGATTGCTCTGGGTATTTTAGTCTTGGCGTATCTTTTCCTGGTGGGTGATCCGACGAAATAAGACAGGAGGGGATTTTATGAAGTGCATCTCATGGAATGTGAATGGTCTCAGGGCTTGTTTGGGTAAGGGGTTCATGGAGACTTTTGCCCGGCTTGACGCCGATATTTTTTGCCTGCAGGAGACGAAACTGCAGGCGGGGCAGGTCCAACTGGATTTACCCGGGTATCGTCAATATTGGAACAGTGCGGAAAAAAAGGGTTACTCGGGTACGGCGGTGTTTTGCCGGCAGGAGCCCCTGCAGGTTTCGTATGGGCTGGGGCAGGAGGAACATGATCATGAGGGACGCGTCATTACGCTGGAGTTTCCTGCTTTTTATCTGGTGACGGTCTATACGCCGAATTCCCAGCGAGAACTGGTAAGGCTGGGCTACCGGATGACCTGGGATGATGCTTTCCGGGCTTATGTCATGCGGCTGGATACGGAAAAACCGGTTATTTTTTGCGGTGATCTGAATGTGGCGCATGAGGAAATCGATCTCAAGAATCCCCGGACCAATCATCAAAATGCCGGTTTTACCGATGATGAGCGGGAAAAATTCCGTTCGCTTCTGGCCGCCGGTTTTACCGATACTTTCCGGCGGCTGTATCCGGACCGGACGGGGGCGTATAGCTGGTGGTCCTATATGCGGCATGCCCGCGATACGAATGCCGGTTGGCGCATTGATTATTTCCTGATTTCCAATCGCTTGTGTGATCGGCTGGCGGACGCGGCTATTTACAATGAAATTCTGGGCAGCGATCACTGTCCGGTCGGTTTGGAATTGCATATGTAGCAGAGGATCAATATCCACCGGCTTTTTTGTGCCGGTGGATTCTTTCTTTTTGTTTTTGGACAGATATGATAAAATATAGGAAGCTTACAAATGGAGGACATTGTTTATGAAAATGATTGCGGGGTTAGGAAATCCCGGGAATGAATATGCTAAGACAAAGCACAACGTCGGGTTTATGTTTGTGGATGCATTGGCAAAGAAAATGGGGATCGAGGATAGCTGGAGAACGAAACAGGATGCTCTGGTAGCTGAGGGACATATCGGCGCGGAAAAGGTTTTGCTGGTTAAACCGCTGACTTATATGAATGAGAGCGGACGGGCGATTGGTCCGCTGCTCTCATGGTATAAAATGACGCCGGCCGATCTGATTGTCGTTCATGACGATATGGATATTCCGGCCGGGATGATCCGGATTCGCCATAAAGGAAGCGCAGGCGGACATAATGGCATGAAATCGGTGCTTTATCATGTGCAGGATGAGAATTTTGCCCGTCTGCGTATCGGGATCGGCCGTCCGCTGCCGGGCTGGACGGTGGTCAAGCATGTGCTGGCTCCGTTTCCGGAGGAGGATGCCGGAAAAATCCAGGACGCCATCGCAGCGTTATTGCCTGCGGCGGAATGTATTGTCAATGAGGGCGTGGATTTAGCGATGAATCGATATAATCCGCGGAAGGCGCACAAAACGAAACCATCGGACGAGCAGGAGGAACAACATGCATAAGATTACCGCGCTCTATGCCGATGAACGGGGCGAGATTTTTGATGCGCCGGGTATGGCCGGATTGGGACGCAGCGGCGGGGCGATTGTCGAGTTGATGCCGGAGGATCTGATTCCGCTGCCGGAAAGTGCAGATTTAATGTTTTTACCGGATCGTATGGCCATGGGACGCGCGGCGGATGGCGAGATTTTGCCGGTGTGCGGCCGGGCGGTGTCGGCTATTTTACCGGCCGGGTACACGCGGCTCTATATGCCGGCTTTTCAGAAACAGGCGGGAGCGGCGGAACTGCCTCTCTATGGGTACACGGCGGTGGTGCTATATAAAGACGCTTTGTACGCGGCGGCGATTTATACGGATGAGAACAGTAAATGGAATCCGGCTTATTATAATACCCATGACTTAAAAAAACTGGTCAAGCGGGTACAGAAGGATTTGCCGGACAGCCGTTTGGTTGAGCATCTGGCGCATTGTTCTTTGGAATGGCACTGCTGTACGGCGCAGAATCTTTTTTATCGCCGCTGGGAGGCGGGCATTCCGGTTTCTCCGGTATGCAACGCCAATTGCTTTGGCTGCATTTCTTTGCAGCCGGCAGAATGCTGTCCGTCGCCGCAAAGCCGGATTACGTTCCGGCCGACGCCGGAAGAAATAGCGGCCATCGGCATTTATCATCTTTCGGCAGCGCCGGAGGGGATCATCAGTTTTGGACAGGGCTGCGAGGGAGAGCCTTCTTTAGCGGCGGATAATATTGCTGCCGGTATTCGGCAGATTCGTTCCCAGACTAAAAAAGGCCAGATTAATATCAATACCAACGCCGGCTATACCGAAGGCATTGTAAAAATTGTCGATGCCGGGCTGGATACGATGCGGGTCAGTATCATCAGCGCCGATGCGGCGTCGTATGCTGCGTATTATCGCTGTAACTATGCGCTGGATCAGGTTAAGGCTTCGATTCGTTATGCGCTGGATCATGGGGTTTACGTTTCGTTGAATTTGCTGTATCTTCCCGGCTTTAATGATCGTCCGGAAGAGGCGGCTGCCTGGCAGGAGTTTTTCCGTGAATTGCCGGTGCAGATGGTTCAGATCCGCAATCTTAATATTGATCCGGATGCGTTTTTGGCGATCATGCCGCCGGCACAGCAGCCGGCGCTGGGGACTAAAGCGTTTTTGCAGCAGCTGCATGAGGCAGCACCGCAGATGCTGATCGGCAGTTTTAGTCATTATGTAGAAAATTAAAGGGCGATACGGGTTGCTGTCTGTGAACTTTTTTTTGTAAAAAAATCTTTTTAACAGGGATTTTATACGTTGAGGTTGAATTTATACAGAGCGGGATAAAATATTTCCGGGAGGGATTCTTGATGATGGATGATAATGATTGGGTGGTTTTTAAACGAAAATTAAAAGGGAAAACAGAGATTGATCTCGATTTGTATAAAGAGGCTCAGATGAAGCGGCGCATTGGTAATCTGGTGACGCGCAACGGATTTGACTCCTATACGGGCTATTTTGATCATGTGGCGAAAAATCATGTCGAATTTGAGGCTTTTATCGAATATCTGACGATTAACGTATCGGAGTTCTTCCGTACACCGGATAAGTTCTCCAAGCTGGAAACGGATGTGCTTCCTGATTTGCTGAAGCGTTCGGCCAAGCTGAATATTTGGAGCGCCGGCTGTTCTATCGGAGCGGAGCCGTATTCTATGGCGATGATCTTAAAGGAGCTGACGCCGGGGCAGAAGCATCGCATCCTGGCTAGCGATCTGGATATCGAAATCATTGCCAAAGCTAAAAAGGGCGTCTATATGGAAAATGAGATCAAGAGCATATCGCCGCAACGGCTGCAGAAATATTTTACCAAAGAAGCGGATGGAAAGTATGCTGTGAAACAAGAAATTAAGGACTGCATCGAATTTAAGCGGCACAATCTGCTGAAAGATTCCTTTGAGACAGGGTTTGATTTGATTTTGTGCCGCAATGTGGTCATTTACTTTACGGAAGAAGCGAAAGATCAGTTGTATGCTGATTTTTTCCGGGCGCTGAAACCCGGCGGGATTCTGTTTGTCGGCGCGACCGAAGCAATTCTGAATTTCCGCAAGCTCGGCTATACCAGTTTCCAGCCGTTCTTTTATCAGCGTCCGATGTGAATTCATGGATGAAGGCGGGGGTCCATTATGCATTTTGCGAATCGTCAAATTGAACGAATGGATCGGGACGGATTGGAATCCTTACAGACGGAACGCCTTCAAAAGACGCTGGGCTGGGCTTTTTCCAAAAGTCCCTTTTATAGAGAAAAACTACGGGCGGCGGGCGTACATCCCGAAGATATAAAAACTTTGCATGATATTCGTCGCTTGCCGTTCACGTGTTACAAGGAATTTCAGCGGGCACAGATGTATGATTTTTTGACGCTGCCGTTAAGCGGTGTGGCCAGAATCAGTCTCTGGGAGCATCCGCGGCCGGTCATTAAAGTGTATACCACCGGGGATATTACCCACAATGTGGAAATGATGACGCGGGGGTTGGTGGCTGCCGGCATTACCCGGGCTTCTGTGGTAGGGATTTTGGGCGATCTGGCGGACAGCGGTCTGATGGACATTCAGTATGCGTTGGAACTGATCGGCGCTGCGGTAGTCCCCCTGAGCACGGATTACAACCGGGCCATGCGGCTGCTGCGGGAATCAGGGCTGGAGACGCTGGCCGGATCTTCCCGGCGGCTGCTGCAAATGATTGTTCAGGTGCAGGCGATGGGTGAGGATGTTTTGGATTATCCGTTACGGAAGATTCTTTGCCTGAACGATATGATTCAAAATCCGTTGAAATCACATATTGAAAAGCGGACGGCTACGCAGGTATACAACTTTTTTTCTTCGGCGGAGTTCGGCTGCGCGGGGATGTTTTTCCAGTGCAGCGAGCGTTCCGGGCAGCATCTGCAGGAAGATTGTTTTTATCCTGAAATTGTTGCGTTTGGCAGTGATACGGTGATTGAGGATGCGTCACAGGTGGGGGAACTGGTGGTTACCACTTTGGTAGCGGAGGCAATGCCTTTGATCCGCTGCCGTACGGGACAGACAGTCATGCGGTTGGAAGAGCCCTGCGCCTGTGGCCGCACGCTCATGCGGCTGGTGACGCCATTTGGACAATATAGCTGATAGAGATGGATGCATAGGGGGTTGCTGCAGGTAGCGGCAGCTCCTTTTCCTATTTTTTGTACAGGAGGGATGAGAGTGCGGTTTATTCATACAGCCGACTGGCATTTGGGGCGCTTGTTTCATGGACAGCATTTGACGGAGGATCAGGCGTATCTGTTGATGGAGTTTTTGCGCATGGTGACGGAAACAAAGGCGGAAGCCGTGATCATTGCCGGAGATATCTATGACCGGGCCGTTCCGCCGACGGAGGCCGTGGAATTATTTGACGAGGTATTGGCGAAATTGCTGCTGGAAAAAAAGGTCCGGGTGTTTTATATTGCCGGCAATCATGATAGTGCGCAGCGGTTGGACTTTGGCCGCCGGATTATGGCCGGCCAGGGTCTTTTTGTGCGCGGCAGTCTTACGCCGTCTTTGGAACCGGTCATCGTCGAGGATGCGTATGGACCGGTCTATTTCCAGTTATTCCCTTATATGGAACCCGCTGGCGTACGCGCTGTTTTTGGCGGAGACGAAGGATGGGATTTTGATGCGGCAACGGGACGGGTTGTAGAGGCCGGAGCGGCCTGCATCCCGCAGGGAGTTCGCAGCGTGGCGATCGCGCATGCATTTTTAGCCGGCGGACAGGTATCCGATTCGGAGCGGCCGCTCAGCGTGGGCGGTTCGAGCAACGTGAGTCCACGTTACTATCGGTCGTTTAGTTATACGGCGCTGGGGCATTTGCATAATCCGCAGCGGGCCGGGGCTGACCATATCCGGTACAGCGGGTCGCTGATGAAATATTCTTTTGAAGAAAGCAGTCAGCAAAAAAGTTTGGCTGTGGTCGATCTGGATGCGCAGGGAAAGGCAGCGGTAGAGTTGCTGCCGCTGCTTCCTAAACATGATATGCGTCGTATCCGCGGTTATTTTGACGATATTCTGCGCGATCGTGACCGCTATCCGGCCAGCGATGATTATCTGCTGGCGGAGCTCCTTGATACCGATACGATTCTGGATGTCCATGGTAAACTGGAAACAATTTTTCCCAATCTGATGCAGATTGACCGGCCAAATCTGAATAGCCGCAGCGCTCTTGCGGACGCCGGGCAGGTCCGACGCCAGCAGTCGGAAGCGGAGCTTTTTGCCGGTTTTTTTCAGGATATGACGGGAGAAGCGCTTACCGAAGAGCAGCGCTCTGTGTTTGCTGAAACTGCGGATGGGGTATTCCGCCGGGAACGGGAGGGGAAAATATGAGACCGCTTTGTTTGAGTTTCGCCGCTTTTGGTCCTTATGAACAAAAAACGGTGCTGGATTTTTCGGCGCTGCAGGGGCGGTCTTTCTTTTTGATTCATGGTGCGACCGGCGCAGGGAAAACCACAATTTTGGATGCTATTTGTTTTGCGCTTTATGGCGATGCCAGCGGGGAAGGACGGTCTTCGGGCATGCTGCGCAGTAAACAGGCGGATGCGGATGTGCTGACCTGGGTTCAGCTGGATTTTTCTCTGGGGAAGAAGTGCTATCGGGTTTACCGCAGCCCCGAACAGTTGCGGGCTAAAAAGCGCGGCAGCGGACTCACCGCCAGTCCGGCTCAAGCGGTTTTGTCAGCGTTGGAAAATGGTGTCGAGGGCAAGCTGCTGGCGGAAGGCTACAGTCATGTGACGGAGTATATGGAAGCTTTGCTGGGATTCAAAAGCAGTCAGTTTCGACAAGTCGTGCTTTTACCGCAGGGGGAATTTCGTCGCTTGCTGCTAGCCAATTCGGCTGAGCGGCAAGAAATCATGGAAGTCCTTTTTAAGACCGAGCTTTATCGGAAAATTGAGGAAGGGCTGAAATTGCAAGCGCGGGCTATGGAGGATGGATATCAGCAGCTCGCCAGCCAGCAGGCGCTTTTGCTGGGGGATGAAGGCGCACAGTCCCGTGAGGAATTTAAAGCCTTGCTGGAAGAAAAGCGGAAAAAGCTCGGCGTCCTGACTGTTGCTGTCGCCGGGCGGGAGCAGGCGAAAGTTGCCGCGCAGGAGAAAGAACAAAAGGCCCGTTTGCTGCTGGCGCAATTTCAGGCGCTGGAGACAGCAGCGGCAGAACTGCAGGTCTGCGAAAGCAAGCTGGCCGATTTGCAGCGGTATCGGCAGGATTATGAACGCGCCGAAAAAGCCGCAGCGTTGGAGGATATCTATCGGCAGCGGCAGCAGGCGGCAGACGATGTGCTGCAGAAGCGTTCGGCATTTACCGGCGCGGTAGCTAAAGAACATTCTCTGACAGCCGATTGTACACAGGCCAAGGAGAAATTCCGGCAGATTCAGGCAGCGGAGCCGCAGTTCAGGGAAAAGCAGCAGCAGGCGGCAAAATTAGAAGAATACAAGGCTTTGTCGGCTGCGGTGCAAATAGCGGAAACCGAAGTCCGGCAAGCTCGGCAGACGCTGTCTGCGAGCGAGCAAAAGCAGCAGGCGGCTGTCGCGCAGGAGCAGCGGCAGACCGAGCAAGTATATGCGCTTTCGCAGCAGGAAAAAGAACTGACGCAAGCGGCGGCGGATCGGGAAACCGCTGTTTTGACCATCAAGAATACACAGCGGGAACTGGACTTGATTCAAAAGCAGGCGCAGACACTGCGGTCTTTGGAACAAAGCCAGCGGCGGGTCAGCGAGGCTCTTCGGCAGACGGATGCGGCCAGGCAGCTGGGCAAGGAGCGGGAGAATGACTGGAAGCGGCTGAATCATTTGTTTGCCGAGGGGCAGGCGGCTTTTTTGGCGGGAACTTTGCAGGAGGGGGAACCCTGCCCGGTTTGCGGTTCAACGCTGCATCCCGCTCCGGCGCTGGCCGGCGGCATTGTGCCGGAGGAAAAGGAAATCAAACGGGCCGAGCAGGCGCGACATGATGCGGATGAAGCTTATCAGGCCGCGCTGAAACAACAAATGACGGCTGAGAGCGAGCTGGCTGTCTTGCAGAATCAGGCGGCGGATTATGCGCGTAATTTACCGTCTGAGAAGCGCACGGCAGCAGCGTTGGAAAGTGAAATCCTGCAGCTGCAGAAACGGCAGGCAAAGGCGGAAAAGGCAGCGGCGGCACTGGATGAAGTGCAGCAGCAGCTAATGGCAGCGCGCGGCGCTGCGGATGCGGCTAAACTCGTTATGCAGAAAACTTTTTCAGCGCAGGTGGAAGCGGAGGGGCATTACCGGAGCGCCTTGGGGATTTTGCAAACGAAACAACGGCTTCTGCCGGATGAATACCGGGATCCGGCTACTTTGACGGCGGCGCAGGGCAGGCTGGCCGCAGAATTGAACCAATATCAGCAAAGCTATGCGGCGGCGGAAGCCTCCTGGCAGGCTTTGGAGGCTGCTCTGGCAGCGCAAAAGAAAGCGGCGCAGGTAGCGGAACAGTTAGCGGGCGAGAGCCGGCAGAAGGCGGATCAACTGGCAGCGGCTTTTCAGGAACGGCGGCAACAGGCAGGGTTTGCGGAAGATGCGGATTTTTTGCAGGCGCTGTCGGGAAGTTGGTCCGATGCGGCTTATCGGGAAAAAGTGGGCAATCATATCCGTGAGTTTGAGGATCGTCATACGGCGGCCCGAACGGCTTGGAAAAAAGCTGCGGCAGCGGTAGCACAGCAGAGCAAGCCAACGCTCGAACCGCTGGTCTTGGCCCGGACCGCAGCGGAGCAGGCCTGGAAGGAAAGCTATGCCGAAGAACAAAAATTGCAGGCGGATATTGTTCGCGGCGAAGAAAAATGGCGGTCGCTGGAAAAGCTGGGAGCCGAGGTGGCGCAGTTGGAAGAAAAATATCGGACGATCGGACGACTGGCCGAGGTCGCCAATGGGAAGAATGAGCATGGCATTACGTTTCAGCGTTATGTCTTGCGGTCGCTGCTGCGCGAAACCATTGACGCCGCAAATTCCCGGCTCATAGTTATGAGCCGGGGACAGTATCAGCTGCAGCCGGGAGAACGCAGCCGGAAGAATATGGCTGGCGGTCTGGATATGGAAGTCTTTGATGAATATACTGGTTATGCGCGTCCGCTGGCAACGCTTTCGGGGGGCGAATCTTTTTTGGCTTCCTTGTCGCTAGCGTTGGGGCTGGCCGATGTGGTGCAGAATTATTCCGGGGGCATTCGTTTGGATACGATATTTATTGACGAGGGGTTTGGCACCTTGGACAGCGAAACGTTGGATATGGCGATTCGGGCTTTGCTGGATCTGCAGCAGGGCGGGCGGCTGGTAGGCATCATTTCGCATGTCGAAGAATTGGCGGAACGTATTGACGCCCGGTTGGAAGTTACCAAAACACGCAGCGGCAGTGACGCGCATTTTGTCGTGGGCTGATGTCGGGGAGGAAAAATATGCTGGAAGTTATCATGGGTCGGGCTGGCAGTGGAAAAACGCAGGCTTGTCTGGCGGCAATGCAAAAACAAATGGAAGCTGCTCCTATGGGACCGGCATTGATTTTGCTCTTGCCGGAACATATGACATATAAGGTGGAACGGCAGCTGGCGGACCGGATGGTTAAAAACGGGCATGGCTTTATGCGGGCGTTCGTGTTTGGCTTTCGTCGCCTGGCTCGTCAGGTGTTGTTGGAAACCGGCGGTGCGGTTCATCCGCGTATTACGGATATTGGCCGCCGTTTGCTGCTACGTAAAATTCTTACACAGAGGGGGAAAAATTTGTCCGTATTTTCGCGGGCGGCAAAGCAGCGCGGTTTTACCGCGGAACTGGCGACGGTTATTGAGGAGCTGAAAAGCTATGATATCAAGGCGGCGCAGCTAATGGGGACCGTTTCCGCTATGGGAGATTCGTCGCTGGCGGAAAAAGTGTCGGAGATTGCGTTGCTGTATGAAGATTTTTCCTTGGCGATGCAGGGGCGCTATAATGATGCCGAAGATCTGCTGGAAACCTTGGCTGAGCGCTTGCCGCAGTCGGCGATGGTAACCGGCGCTGAAGTTTGGATTGATGGTTTTATGTTTTTTAATCCGCAGGAAAAGAAAATTTTGCGGGTTTTATTGCAGCAGGTTCAGAATCTGCATATTACGCTAACCATGGACCCGGCGGACGAGGCGCACAATGTGCCGGAAACCGGGCTGTTTCATCGTTCCTGGCGCACGCTGCAGGAATTGCAGCAAATGGCGGATGAGGAACACATTCCTCTGCAGATACGACGACTGGACAATGCCCGGCGGTTTTGTGCGCCGGCGCTGTCGGTTGTGGAGCAGTATCTTTTCGGTTTTGCTGCGCCGGAAGCTGCTGCTAAGGCTGGCGGCGTCCGCTTGGTTGAGACGGCAACACGGCGGCTGGAAATCGAGACGGCGGCGGCTGATATGTTGCGGCTTTGCCGGGAAGAAGGGTATCGTTGGCGTGATATCGGCGTGCTGGTGCGCCGATTTGATGATTATGGAAGCATGCCGGAACTGGTTCTGGAAGATTATGGGATTCCGTGTTTTCGCGATATCAAGCAGCAGGGGATTCATCATCCGCTGGCCGAATTGCTGCGATCCATTTTTTCTGTTTTGCACGGCTGGCAATATGATGCGGTTTTTCGCTGTATCAAAACGGGATTTTTTCCGGTGGGCCGGGAGCAAGCCGAGCTCTTGGAAAATTATGTGCTGGAATTTGGGATTCGCGGCAGCCGCTGGACGATGGAGGAAGATTGGAATTATCGGCGGCAGTCGTCGCTGCTTGATTCCAGTGAGCCGACGGACGAGGAACAGGAAGCGCTGGCTGCGCTTAATTTGACCAGACGCCGGATTACCGCGCCGCTGCTGAAATTTGCCGGCGATGTGCGGGCTGCAGCCAATGTCACAGGGATTACGCAGGCGGTGTATGCTCTGCTGGAGGCGCTGCATGTGCCGGATACTCTGGCGAAGTGGGCGGAGACAGCGGAACATGCGGGACGTCTGGCCGAGGCGCGGCAGCATCAGCAGATATGGAATAAAATGATGGAGCTTTTGCAGCAGCTGGTGGAAACAAGCGGTGAGGAAAAAATGTCGGCGCGGGCCTATGAGGCTATTTTAGGGGACGGCATTGATGCGCTGGAGATCGCTTTGATTCCACCGGGACTGGATTATGTTACGCTGGCTTCTTTTGATCAAAATAGTCTCGATAATGTACGGGCAATTTATATTCTCGGCGCGAATGAAGGCGTTATGCCGGGGCGCGTGCAGGAAAAAGGCTTGTTGTCTGATGCGGATCGTTTACATCTGCACGAGTGCGGCCTTGATTTGCCTTTGGGCGCGGTAGAAAATACTTTTTCCGAACCGTATTTGCTGTATAGAGGCTTTACCCGGTCCCGGGAATATCTCTGGGTTTCCTATGCGTTGGCGGATACGGAGGGAAATGGGCTGGCACCGTCGTCGCTGGTGCATCGTTTGCGGTGGCTTCTGCCTGACGCGGAGTTTTTGTCGATTCCGCTGGAGAGTCTGGAACGGCAGGATGCTTTGCTGCTGGCGGCCGGTCATCAGGCGGTTACCGGGTTGGCGGCGGCTTTGCGCGGGTATCGCGAGCGTCACGCGCTGGCGCCTTTCTGGCAGGATGTGTACAATTGGATTTTACAGGATGAGGCGCTGCAGCCGGTGTTTGCTTTGGTGCGAAAAGGATTGTTCATTCATGCGCAGGAAGACCGTTTGCCGGCGGAGCTGGCGGCGCAGTTGTATACGCAGCATCATCGCCTGCGGGGCAGCGTGACGCGTTTTGAGGGTTTTCATGCTTGTCCGTTCCGTCATTTTGCCAAGTATGGGCTGCGCCTGAAAGAGCGGGAGGAGCATCGTTTTGACGCGCCTGATCTGGGCGTTCTGCTTCATGGGGCCCTGGCTGCTTTTGGCCGACAGCTGAAGCAAGAAAATCGTCGTTGGCGCGATGTCGGCAGTGAGGAATGCCATGCGCGCTGTACCCAGATTATAACGGAGCTGGCGCCGCGGCTGCAAAATGAGATTTTGCTCAGCAGCGCACAGGCCAAAAATCAGCTGCAGAGAATCTCCCGGGCTGCGGAAAACAGCCTGCAGCGGCTGATTGCCTTTGATGCGGTCAGCGCGTTCGAGCCGGATGCTTTTGAATGTTCTTTTGGTCCGGCGCCGACGGCGGTCATGCCGCCGCTGCTGCTGGATATGGGCGGCGGCTATCAGCTGGAAGTAAGCGGGCAAATTGATCGCATTGATGTGCATGGACGGTATTTTTTGATTATGGATTACAAAACCGGACAGGTAGCTTTGAATTTGCTGGAAGTTTATTATGGCATCCGGTTGCAGCTGCTCACGTATCTTTTAGCTGCCAAAAACTTTTTGCTAAAAGAGCAGGGGGGAGAAGAACCGTTGTCAGCCGGCATGTTATACTGCTTTTTAAAAAATCCGGTTTTGCCGGCCGATCATCGTCTTTCCGAAGGAGAAGCGCGTCAGCTTTTGAAGAAAAAATTGCAGATGCCGGGTTGGGTTTTGGCCGATCCGGAGGTGATTCGCGAAATCGATCATTCACTGTCTTTCCTGAAACTGACCGTATCGTCAAAGAACGGCGCAATTGCCAACACAAAGTCCAACCGCGCTTGTATGAAAACCGTGCAGGATTTTGAAGTGCTGCTACATTATATTTCCTGGATTTTGGCCGATACCGGCAAAAAGATTCTGTCGGGTGAGGTAGCAGCGCAGCCATATCGGCTGGGAGAAAATACGGCTTGCGGGTATTGTCCGTTTTCTATGCTGTGCGGTTTTGATCTCATGGTGCCGGGATATACCTATCGCACCCTGCCGAAGCATGAAGAGGACGTATTGATGGAAAGAATGAAAGAATTGGGAAAGGAGCTGAGCTGATGGCATGGTCTGAGGCGCAAACCGAGGCAATTGAAGCCCGCGGAAAGAATCTGCTGGTGGCGGCAGCTGCGGGTTCGGGAAAGACATCGGTATTAGTGGAACGGATTATTCAGCGTATTTTGCGCGGCGAGTGTGATATCGATCATTTGCTGGTGGTTACTTTTACCAACGCCGCTGCGGCGGAAATGCGCGAGCGCATTGAGACGGCTCTAGCCGGCGCGATTGCCGCGCAGCCGGATAATAAGGCGTTAGCCCGGCAGCTTATTTTGTTTTCCAATGCATCAATTTCGACTTTGCATTCTTTTTGCCAGAGCGTTATCCGGCGCAATTTTACCGCGATTGATCTCGATCCGCAGTTTCGGCTGGCTAATGAACAGGAATTGCGGCTGATCCAGCAGGATGTGCTGGAAGAAGTGTTTGAAGCAGAGTATGAACAGGGCGACGATGCTTTTTTGGAATTTGTTAATGAATACAGTAATGAGCATGGCGATGAACCGCTGCATGAGATTGTGCTGCAGCTTTATCATTATGCGCAGAGCATGCCGTTTCCCAGCGCCTGGCTGGATTCTTTAAGCGGTCCTTTTCAGTTGGAACCGGCGGGGCGGCTGGATGATCTGCCCTGGATTCCGGTCATAAAAAAAGAAATTGCACGGGTTTTGGCAGCGGCTGAAGATATCTTGCAATATTTGCAGGAAACAGCGGCGAACACAGGCTGCGACGCCTATTTGCCGGATCTTCAGGCGGATGCCGACGGCATCCGGTCGCTGCGGCAGACATTCCAGCAGGGAACTTGGGAAGACTGGTATCAAGCTTTTGCCGGGATGCAGTTTTCTAAACTCCATCCGTCGAAAGCCGATGCGGCGGCTAAAAAACTGATTCAGGAGCAGCGCAAGGCGGTTATTAAGTCAATGCAGACTTTGCAGACAAAATATTTTCAGGAAGCGCCGTCGGAACTTTGGGAGGATCTGCGGGCAGTGCTGCCGGTGATGCAGAGTTTGTGTCAGCTGACGAAACATTTTGCCGCTGCTTTTTCGGCAGAGAAAAGGGAACGCTGTCTGGCGGATTTTAGTGATCTGGAGCATTTCGCGCTGCAGATTCTCTGTGCTCCGGAGTCAACGCCGGATGCATTATTGCCTTCGGCGGCCGCATTGGCTTTACAGACTCGGTATGAAGAAGTTATGGTGGATGAATTTCAGGATGTCAATGGGGTGCAGCGGGCTATTTTAAGCTTGATTTCCCGGCAGAAACAGCCGAATTTGTTTGTGGTCGGCGATGTGAAGCAAAGTATTTATCGCTTTCGGCTGGCGGACCCATCGCTGTTTCTGGCGATGTATCATGCGTATGCGCAGGGGCCCGGACAGCGGATTCTTCTGTCAGAGAATTTTCGCAGCCGGGAGTCGGTGCTGTCAGCGGTAAATTTTCTCTTTTCACAGCTTATGGTGCCGGATGCCATGGAAATTGCATACGATGACGATGCGGCGCTGCATGCCGGTATGGAGTATCCGGCAGCAGCGGCGACGCTGGATGGTCCGGTGGAGCTTGATTTGATCGCTTGTGACGATGTTCAGAATGCCGATGATAACGCCGCAGCGGATAGCGGCGAAAATCTCGCAGCGACAGGCGATGACGGAGAAAATGACCTGCAAGGATTTTCTTTGGAAGCGCAGCATATTGCTAACCGTCTGCAGGCACTCATGGAGAGCCGGATGGTTGTGTTTGATAAAATGGCGCGGGGCTATCGTCCGATTCAGTGGCGTGATATCGTGATTTTGCTTCGTTCCGTGAAAGGAAAGGCGATGGTGCTGCTGGACGCGTTGCGGGGGAATCACATTCCTGCCTATGCATCGGTGGATGCCGGCTATTTTGAAGAAAATGAAGTGCGCGTTATGCTGGCGCTGCTGTCGGTGATTGATAACGCCCATCAGGACATTCCTCTGGCGGCGGTGCTCTATTCGCCAATCGGCAGTTTTTCTGCTGCTGAATTAGCAGCCATTCGGGCGGCCATCCCAGCGGGAGATCTTTTTTCCGCGCTGTTGCAGGTGAATGAACCAGAGACCGTTTTGCCGCCTTCCCTATGCGAGCGGGTATCTGCTTTTTTATCCCGGCTGGAAGGCTGGAAAACAGCCGCGATGCAGGTTGGGGTACCGACGCTGCTCTGGCAGCTTTATCGTGATACCGGTTATTATGATTATGTTGGCGGAATGCCGGGAGGCTTGCTGCGGCAGGCGAATCTCCGCATGCTGGTGGATCGGGCTGAGGCTTATGAGCAGACTGATTTTCGGGGCTTGTTCCGCTTTTTGCGCTTTATTGGGCGGATGCAGAATATGGATACGGATCTGGCGGTTGCCCGCACGCTGGGAGAAAGTGAGAATGTAGTCCGTATTTTGAGTATTCATAAAAGCAAAGGGTTGGAATTTCCGGTCGTACTGCTGGCAGATATCGGTAAACGATTCAATGTGATGGACACGTATACTCCTTTGCTGATGCATCGTTCTTTGGGATTGGGACCATACCGGGTGGAACTGGATAAATCCATTCGTTATCCCACACTGGCCCGCCTGGCGATTGCCTATCAGAGTGTGCAGGAGACAAAAGCCGAGGAGCTGCGCGTTTTGTATGTAGCATTGACCCGCGCCCGGGAAAAGCTGATTTTAGTTGGTTCCGGGAAAAATCTGGCGGGACGGGCGCGGCGCTGGTGCCGCTATGCGGGCCGCACGCCGGTGCCTTTGCCGGATTATGCCGTCATGGAAGCCGGGTCTTTCTTGGATTGGATTGGCATGGCTTTGGTGCGCCATAGCGACGGAGAGGCGATTCGTGAGCTGGCGGATTTGGCGGGAATTGGGCCGGGGCTTATTTTGCCGGATGCTTCGCATTGGCAGGTGAATCTCATTTCCGCCGGGGATATTCGCGCCTATCAGCCGGAAGATGCGGCGGTGGATGATATCCTGCAGAAAATCCAGCGGGAAGAGCCTTTGCCGTCCACGGCGCATAAAGAACGCGTCGAAAAAATTCTGGGCTGGCAGTATGATTTGCATGGCGTAGCCGATGTTCCGGCTAAACTATCGGTCACGGAAATAAAGCGTCGTTTTGCTGCTGCGGAAACCGGGGATACCTCGGCGCTCATCAAAGCGCCGCAGTTATTTACTCGACCGGATTTTATCCGCGAAGCGCATGGCATGACGGCAGCAGAATACGGCACGATGATGCATAGCGTGCTGCAGCATATCGACTGGCAGGCGGGCGCTTCATATGCGGCGATTGAGGCGCAGCTCGACAAGATGGTCGAGCGGGAAATCCTGTTGCCGGAGCAGCGGCAGACTGTTAATACGCGGTCGGTGTATCAATTTTTTTCTTCACCTTTGGGACTTCGTTTGCAGCGGGCAAAAAAAGTCTGGCGTGAGTTGCCTTTTAGCCGTGTCATACCGGCGCGACGGTTTTATCCCGAGGTACAAGACGATGGGGAAACAATCTTTAGCCAAGGCATCATTGATCTTCTTTTTCAGGAAGAAGAAGGTTTGGTGCTTGTTGATTATAAGACGGATCGAGATACGCAACCGGAGCTGATTCGGGAGAGATACAGCCTGCAGATCCAGTTGTACAGCGAAGCGATAGAAGAAATACTGCATAGGCAGGTACGGGAGCGGTATTTATATATGCTGCGGGATGGTTCGGTTATTGCGCTGCCGATGGCGCCATCCGAAAAATAAACAAAAAGATGCCGCTGCACCTTTGGTACAGCGGCATCTTTGGCTTATTCCAATTTCTGACGCGATTGGAACAGAAGTTTTTGCATTCTATTGAATTCATCCAGCGACAGCATAACAACATTTTTGCTGTTGGCGCGTTGGATAACAAAGGTTTCATTTTCATCATTGGCCCGATCGGCAAAGAGAGTAAATTCTTTTAAGAAATCGGAAGATGGAACGGCAATCATGACAGAAGACTCCTTTCCTGGTCAGCAGGTGCTGACGCCAAGACGCGGATGGCAGACTGGTTTCAGACTGAGGGCCGTAATCAGATGGTCGGCTTCCGCTAAGCTGACATCTTTGCGCTGGTATTGTTTTTCATAAATGCAAAGCGGCGCGGCCAGGCCCAATTCACTGGCGGGCATATAAACGTACTCGGCATTTTCCGTATCGCCAAAGATCAGTCCGGTTTTTAACTGGGCTTGTATCATGAGACTCATAGTAATGGCTCCTTTTTTTAAAACATATTGCGGCGCCAGAGTATATAGGCAGAAGTTCCGGCAATAATGATCGAAATCAGAGAAACATAAATAAACGCATCCTGTTGGTCCGAAAAAGGCACCGGTACATTCATACCAAAAAAACTGGAGATTACTGTCGGAATCGCTAAAATAATCGTCATAGCTGCCAGGAATTTCATGACAAGATTCTGGTTATTAGAAATAATGGAGGAAAAAGTATCGGCCATGCGGGCTAAAATCTTGCTGTACATTTCAACCATTTCACGCGCTTGTTTATTCTCGATGATAACATCTTCCAGCAGATCTTCATCTTCCTCGTACATTTTGAGAATCGGTTTGGTCGCCAGATTGGAACGCAGGCGCAGCAGTTTATCAAGGACCGCGCCGTTCGAGCGCAGCGCGGCATTAAAATAGGTCAGGCCCTTTTGCAATTCCAATAACCGCAGAATATCCTGATTTTTCATGGAATCGCGCAGCATTAGTTCAATTTCGTCCGAAAGCTTGTTGATCTGACGCAGATAACGCAGATAAAACGTTGCTGATTTATAAAGAATCTGGAACAAAAAACGAGTTTTCTTAAACGTCCGGAATGATTTTGCCGTCTGAGGATTAAATTCTGAGATCACCGGCGTTTCTTCCAGACAAACGGTCAGAATATATTCTTTGGTGAGAATAATCGCCAAAGGTAAGGTGTCGTAACTGTCATGTCCGCGCATGATCGGTACGTTGGTTAAAATCATAATGGAATCGTCCTCAACGTCCGTATGGGAACGTTCTTCATCATCGAGGGCCGAGCGCAGAAAATCCGGTTCAACTTCCGTGAGATTGCCGACTACTTTCAGTTCATAAGGTGTTGGGGCAATGATATTGATCCAAGCTCCCTTTTCCAATGTTTTCAGTGTCAGCTCCTGAAGCGGACCGCTTTCCAGCGACTTGTAAATTTTCAGCATAGTTGTGAAAGCTCCTTCCAAGCAGGAACCATTCACTCTTTTCATTGCCGAAAATATAGTTATATTCTCTTTGGTAAGGAAAAGAGCGAAATTTCCCGATATTTTTTTATATTCCTGTTCCAACATGAACTAGGGTGGTCTCCGTCCATTTTCCTCACCAGCCTTTGTGTTCTCGTAATTTTACATTAAAATATTACTCCTATACACGGCATTAGTCAATGTTTTATTGTATAAACTTTACTTTTTTGTTTGTACAGGCTGATTTTGGAAGTAATAAAAAGTCAGCTATAATAGTTTGAATAATTCGATTATTTTTTGATAAATGACGTTGATTATAAATTTTATACGTAGTAGAATGTGGGTGATATAACTCATAACAATATAAAGCAGAGGAGGGGAGAATTATGCTCAGGGATTTCAGCCGAGGCCGTGAAATGGCAGATGGACTCGAATCAGAATACCTCAAACTTTTGTATTATGATCTTCCGCCTCTGCTGGCTGATTATAAAACTTATGAATACAGCAGATTATGTACAATTATCGATGGCAGTAAGCATATTTCTCTCAATGGCGGAGTGAATTTTACTTATTATCCGGGGCATTTCGTTTTGTTGCCGCCCTCGTCGACAGTTCAGATGAAAATTGATGTTCCGACGCAAGCGTTGGTTTTTGAACTCAATAAAGAGCTGGTTAAAAAAGTAACGGAAAAAATCAGTATAGATCTAAATGCCGATTATAATTTATTGTCGGAAAGCCGCTTTTTTCATAGTAATATCAATGATGAACTGGGAACTTGTCTTAGTAAGCTTTCCGGTATTGCGGCGCTTGGCGATAAGAATAAAGAATTTTTGTTGGATATCTATGCGCAGGAATTGATTTATTACTTGGTAAAAATTAAGGGCGTTCAGCAGGTTATCAATCTTGAGCTTAATAATCCGCTCTATAAGGCTATTCAATATATTCAAAGCCATATTAAGGAGCCGATTAGTATCAGTCAACTGGCATACGATTTGAATATGTCGGAGGGAAATTTTTCGAATTCATTCAAAAAACTTATGAACCTCACTCCGAGAGAATATATTACCAATCTCAAGCTATTCAAAGCAAAGGAAATGCTGCGCACGCAAAATGTTACGGAAGTGGCTTACGATTTAGGCTATGATAATATTTCACATTTTATTGCTATTTTCAAGAGCAAATATGGTATTACGCCCAAACAATATAAAAGTATTGGCAATGGCCCCGTGTCATTTAAAGCCTGAAGCAGTGCTTTTCATCAGAGAACACATGGCTTGCAAGCCATGTGTTCTTCCGTACCTTTATCAGATCGCCTTAAAAACGTAGGATTAAGTTTTTAAGGCGATTTGTTTTTGTGCGGATCCTTGTGAATTTTTCGGGCATTGCTTACGGCGGCCTAACCAAGCGTGGCTGCGGATAGAAATAAATTTATAAAAGCTATTTTCAAGCCGATTATTTGGTAGTAATATGAAATCGATAATGTATTTGTTTACCATTTAGATAAACACGTTGCTTCGGGAAAATTTAAAGCCTCGAATAAGGCGGCATAAGGCGGCGTTTTTTCGGTAAATTGTGCAGCGGTTTTCAGAGTAAAATACAATCGTAATAGGATTTAATTATTCATAATATTTATAATTATTAAAATGTTTAAATAAATATATCATTAACAAAAATATTACATTTTTATTAATGATGAAAATGTTTCAGGCATATTGAGGAGATTGTCGCAGCGGCCAGTCAAAGCACAAATAGCGCTTTATAAAAAATAGGGCTATATTTCAAAAGATATAGTTAGATTTTTATATCTAAATTATTATATGATGATTATGTTCAAAGAAACAGACAATTAAATCGATAAGATGAGTTCTATCAGCAGTGCCAGGATCTTTCCAGTTCAGAAGGAGGTGACACTGGTATCGCAAGTGCGGTAACCAGAACCAGTATGGGTAAAATATTAACAATTTCTCCAGACAAGTGCACAAATTGCAGAAGCTGTGAATTGGCCTGTTCTTTTAATAAAATAGGTGAGTTCAATCCGCGGGAATCCGCAGTGAATGTCTTGTTTTATGAGGAAGCGGCTATTTCCGTTCCGATTATGTGCATGCAGTGCGAAGATCCCGCATGCGCCAAGGTGTGTCCGGTAGGCGCCTTTTCTCGGGATAAAAATGGGGCTGTGGTTTCCAATCCAAAAAAATGCATTGTTTGTAAACTTTGCGTCAGCGCTTGTCCTATGGGCAATATTTCGGTCAGCGCCGTTACCAGAAAGATTGTTAAATGCAATTTGTGTGGCGGCGATCCGTATTGTGCCAAAGTATGTCCTTCCGGGGCTATAAAGTATGAAGAGGCGACGACAAGTAATATAAGCAAGAAAAAAATTATTGCCGAAAAATTTAAGGACCTGTTTGCGGAGGTGCAAAAATAATGTACGGTTGGATGGGAAAAATCATACGCGTGAATTTGACAAGCGGAACTATTTCCACAGAGCCTTTGAATCTGCAGGATGCAAAGCTTTATGTGGGGGCCAGAGGACTGGGGACTAAGATTTATATGAACGAAGTCGATCCCAAAGTCGATCCGTTGAGCCCGGACAATAAGATGATTTTTATAACCGGTCCGCTGACGGGGACGCTGGCTGCCTGCGCCGGCCGGTATGAGGTGGTGGCTAAGGCGCCGCTGACGGGAACCATTGGCGCGTGCAACTCTGGCGGACACTTTGGTCCTGAATTGAAGTTTGCCGGTTATGATGGGATCATCTTTGAAGGCAAATCTGCCAAGCCGGTATATCTCTATATTAATGATGATGTCATTGAACTTCGGGATGCAAGCCACCTTTGGGGCAAAGAAGTTCCGGCAACAACGGAAGCAGTTATCAAGGAAACCAATGAAGAGTTTAAGGTTGCTTGTATTGGCCCGGCCGGAGAAAAGCTGGTTTTGTTTGCCGTTATTATGAACGATAAAAACCGTGCAGCCGGTCGTTCCGGGTTGGGAGCGGTGATGGGTTCCAAAAATCTGAAGGCAGTTGCCGTCAGAGGAACGAAATCAATTCAGGTGGCACAACCTAAAGAATTTTTAGCGAGCTGCTTGAAATCAAAGCAAATGATGAAGGATAATCCGGTTACCGGCGCTGGTTTACCGGCTTATGGAACGCAGATACTGGTCAATATTTTGAACCAATCCGGGGCGCACCCGACGAGAAATTGGCAGCATTCGTATTATGATAAAGCGGACGATATCAGCGGGGAAACGCTTACTAAAAAATATTTAGTGCGCAACCGAGGCTGCTTTGACTGCTCGATTGGCTGTGGGCGGGTTACTAAAATTGAAAGGTCGCAGTTTAGCAATTTTGGCGAAGGGCCTGAGTATGAAGCCGGCTGGTCGTTTGGGTCAGACTGTGATAACAATAATTTACAGGCTGTTTGTGAAGCAAATTTTCTCTGCAATGAGATCGGTATGGATCCTATTACGATGGGGGCAACAATAGCTTGTGCAATGGAGCTTTATGAACAAGGCTATATTACGGAAAAAGATATTGGTATGAAGTTGCCGTTTGGCGATGCGAATGCGGTGGTCAAACTTACGAAGATGACCGGTTATCGGGAAGGGTTTGGCGATCAATTGGCTTTAGGGTCGTATCGTATGGCGGAGCAATATGGTCATGCGGAACTGTCCATGTCGGTGAAAAAGCAGGAAATGCCGGCGTATGATGGACGTACTATGCAGGGAATCGGTCTGGAGTATGCTACTTCTAACCGGGGTGGCTGCCATGTCCGTGGCTATATGACTTCGCCGGAAATTCTTGGCATACCCGTTAAGATGGACCCAATGGTTACTGAGGGAAAAGCAGCTATGTTGAAAACTTTCCAGGATTTAACGGCCGTTGTTGATTCTGTGGGAATGTGTCTTTTCACTACATTTGCGCTTGGTTTGCCGGAGATCGCTGAGATGTTCAGAACCTGTACCGGGCTGAATTATACCGACGAAGAGGTGCTGCGGATCGGCGAGCGGATCTGGAATATTGAGAAGATTTTTAATTTAAAGAATGGCTTTTCAAAAAAAGACGATACCTTGCCGCCGCGGCTTTTAAACGAACCGGTGGCCGAAGGGCCGGCGAAAGGCATGGTCAACAAGCTGGATGTTATGCTTCCTGAATACTATCAACTGAGAGGCTGGGATCAGGAAGGCGTGCCGACAGAAGCAAAGAAAAAAGAACTCGGGATCGTATAACGCAAATATTTTGCCGGCAGGTTTTATACAATTGCGTATATACCTGCCGGTAAATAGTATTGATCATGTTTTTCCGGTTACAAGATATCCAACTTTTTGCGTGGAGAGAAAATCAGTCTTTTTTTGCATATGATAGTTGGACAAAGGAGGGAACCAGAGTGGACGTATTGTCGTTATGCGGCGTGCTTTTGCTGCTGATTTTTGAAATCATGGCAGTCAGTAAAGCAAAAAAATTAATGACGTTACTGATCTATTCTTCAATTGCGGAAGTAGGATATATTCTGCTGGGAATCGGCAGCAATACATTTTCCGGGCAGACGGGCGCCATCCTGCATCTAGAATATCAAATCCTGATGCGTGGCTTGGTTTTTCTGACCGCTTATGTACTGACAAAACGCAGCGGCGCGTCAGACATTGAAAAGCTCAAGGGAGCGGGACATGCTTCTGGGTATATGTCGATGATGTTTGCCTTTGGTGTTTTTTCGGTTATGGGATTATCACCGTTCAAGGGTGCCATCAGCAAGTTCTTAATTGTGTATTCCAATATTGAGAATGGCAGTTATCTTTTTGCCGCTCTGGCTATCCTGGGCAGCATAATTGAAGCCTGGTATTTTATTCGCTTGCTGCATACCATTTGCTTTGCGGAACCGCAGGAGCCGGTACGGGAAGCTGCGAATACTGCCGGTATGTTTCCTCGTGTTGCTGGTGGCGTGGTGACCATTCTGGCTGTTCTGACCGCATTGACTTCGCTTTTTCCCGATACGCTGGTTCATTTTAGTGAAAATCTGGCAGCGCTGATTTTTGGCGCGGCAAACTTCAGCGAATTACCGGTTTTTGACAGCGCATGGCCGCTGGTGGTCTTGGTTCCGTATATTGGCGCTTTTGCCGTATTCCTGCTGGGACATTTTCTTCCGCAGCTGCGCGGTGTTGCCGCTGTTAGTGTCAGTGCGGCGGCGCTGGTCTGCGTTTGGCTGGATGGGAATATCGACGGGCTGTCTAAACTATTTGCGCTGGTTATCGCGGGAATGATTCTTTTCGTTTCCTTGTATTCCATTGGCTATTTTAAAGGAGAGCCGCGCAATAACCGCTATTTCTTTTTTCTGCTGCTGACGCTGGGCAGTTTGATCGGCGTGGCAACAAGCACGGAATTTGGTAATTTCTACGTTTTCTGGGAACTGATGACTTGGTCGTCTTATTTGCTGATTGTGCAGGAACCATCTGAGCAAGCGCTTAAGGCGGGGTTCAAATATTTTATGATGTGTACTTCCGGCGCTTATGTCATGCAATACGGGATTCTGCTGCTGCAGAAAAATACCGGTACGCTTGCTATGCAGGAGGTTGCCGGTCGTTTGACGGGCTTGTCTCCGGAGTTGCTGTTGCTGATTTCAGGCTTGTTCCTGATTGGCACCGGCGTTAAAACCGGTCTTGTTCCGCTGCACAGCTGGCTGCCTGAGGCGCATCCGGCGGCTCCGTCACCGGTTTCATCTATTCTGTCTGGTATCTTGACCAAAATTGGCGTTTATGGGATTGTTCGTGTCTTGTTCGTAGTTTTTGGTGTTGGTCTGCTCAATCAATTGGGTTCGGTCGGGGACTATTCTTATGTTGGTATAGCGGTTTCGGCGGTTGGCTTGATTACTTTATTTTACGGTGAGGTTATGGCTTTGCGGCAAACCGATGCGAAACGTTTGCTGGCTTATTCCACAATGGCGCAGGTTGGCGAAATCATTACTACGCTGGGGCTGGGAACTTATTTGAGTATGGTTGCCGGTCTGTATCATGTCATGAATCATGCCATTATGAAAGGGCTGTTGTTCTTGGCCGTCGGCGCGGTGGTTCATCGTCTGAACACGCGGGAGATCAGCGCATTTAAAGGAATCGGCAAGGCGATGCCTGTAACAGCGGGGTGTATGGCGATCGGGTTGCTGGCCATCATGGGATTGCCGCCGTTTAATGGGTTTATGAGCAAATTCTTGATGCTGTATGCCGCTGTTCATGCCGGGTATTGGTATATTGCGGCGCTGATTCTACTGGGCAGCGTGATTGCGGCAATCTATTATATGAAGTTGATCAAGACGATGTTTTTTGAACCATATGAGGGACCCGTTATTGAGGAAGCGCCGTTAACAATGCTGCTGCCCATGGGCTTTTTAACCGGGCTGATTCTTTTCAACGGACTGTTGCCGCAGTATGGAATGCGTCTGGTTTTGCCAGCCGCTGCTTATGTGGCGGCGCAAAGCGGCATGGCTCTGGCGGCTATTCCCCAGATACAGATTACCTGGCCGGTTATGATTGTCATTCCGATGCTGGGCGGATTACTGGCCTGGTTTTTTGGCAAAAAGGCTCCAAGGACGGCCGGTTGGATTTCTGTGGCCGTGATGTCGTTTACCCTGACGGCCGTTGTTATTTCACGTGTCAGCTTAGATATTTACTCTTTTGCTTTTGCGTTTTTAATTGCATTTGTTGGACTATTAAACCTGTTGTATTCTCTGGGGTATATGGGACATGGCCATGCACAGAACCGCTATTATATGTTCTTTTTAATGATGATTGGCGGTTTGATTGGTGTGGCAACCAGTAAAGATTTTTTCTCGTTTTTCCTGTTCTGGGAAATCATGAGCAGCTGGACGTTGTATTTCTCGATCATTCATGAAGAGACTCCGGCGGCGCTCAAGGAAGGTTTTAAATACTTTATTTTTAACTATATTGGCGCCAGCATTGCGTTTTTGGGGATTCTGGTTCTTACGGCAGCTGCCGGCGTTTTTGATATGCTGACGCTGGCCGACCGTCTGCAGACAATGGATCTTGATACGGCAGGGTTCGGCCTGGCGCTTGTTACGGTCGGATTTCTGATGAAAGCGGCAGCGCTGCCTTTCCGTATTGACTATCAAATGCATCCGTCAACGGCGCCGACGCCGGTCAGCGGCTATATTTCTTCGGTTCTTCTGAAAAGTGCACCATACGGGCTTATCAAATTGTTCTTCATTATGGGGGGAGCTGCGGTTGCCGCACGACTGGGAATGGCCGGCGGCAATGCGGTTATACTGGAAGTTGTCTCCTGGATTGCCGGCCTTACGATTCTCTATGCAGGCGCAATGGCGCTGGCCCAGAGAGGGATTAAACGGCTGCTGATCTACAGCACTGTCAGCCAGATTGGTTATATTGTTTTGGGCCTGAGTCTTAATTCCACGCTCGGGTTAACCGGCGGGCTGCTGCATTTTGTCAATCATATGTTCTTTAAGGACCTTTTATTTCTGGCGGCCGGGGCCATCATGGTACAGGCGCATGCGAAAAATCTGGATGATGTGACCGGGCTGGGGAGAAAAATGCCGATTACATTAATATTCTTTATGATTGGCGCTTTGTCTTTGGCCGGGGTGCCGCCGTTCAGCGGTTTTACCTCTAAATGGATTATTTACGAAGCCTGTATGCAAAACGGACAGGTGGTTCTCGCCGTGTTCTCATTGGTGGGAAGCGTATTTACGATGGCGTATTTTTTGAAATTCATGCATTCGGCGTTCTTTGGCGTTCCCTCCACAAATTCTGAATCGGTGAAAGAGGCGCCATGGACGATGCTGGTTCCCATGGGCGTCTTGTCAGCCATAAGTCTGGTGTTCGGCATTATGCCCGGCCTGCCTCTTTCGATCATATCGCAGGTGCTGGCTTTGGCCGGAATGGCGGCTCCGTCGTATTCTTGGTTCCAGGTGGATACTCCGCTGGGGACATGGCAGACGGGTACGATTACGATGCTTCTTTTGCTGGCAGTACTGGCTGGTCTGGCGTTTCTGTTTGCCGGTAACCAAAAGGTACGGTACACAAATGCTTATACCTGCGGCATCACGGATCTTGATCCCGATCAGGCGAATCCGGCGGCGCAGAATCTGTTTGAAACCCCGGTGAAACTGGTGAAAAAATTGCATCGGGCGATTGTGCCAATTTTTGGTGATGGCGAGGAGGCGGAGGAAAAATGAATATTGCCGGTTTTTTGGTGAATGCGTTGCTTTTTCCCGGCGGTCTTTTCGCTATCCTGCTTGGATTGTTTTTGACCGGGCTGGACCGAAAAATTTACGCTCGCCTGCAAAGAAGAGTGGGGCCGCCCATTTATCAGCCGTGCATTGATATTGTGAAGCTGTCGCAGAAGGAAATGGTCATTCCGAAAACCGCCAACTACACGGCTTTTCGTTTGGCGCCTTTGCTGGGGTTTGCCGGTATGCTGGCAGCGACGGCCGTTATCCCCGTAGCGGGAATTTACTCCGGGCTTTATCAATCAGGTGACTTATTAGTTGTTTTGTATCTGTTGTCTGCGCCGGCTTTAGCGCTCGTCATCGGGGCGTCTGCTTCCGGGTCGCCGTATAGTTCTATTGGTCTTTCTCGCGAAATTTCGATTATGTTGGCGTATGAAGTTCCGCTGCTGTTGGTTTTTTTTACCATTGCTATGCGGGTAGGCATGGCTACAGGCGGCACAGCCATTTTTTCACTGAGCAGCATTGTCAATTTTCAGTTGAGCCACGGTTCGCTGCTGTTCGATTTGACTCTGCTGCCCGTCTTTGTCGCCTTTCTGATCTGTATTCCCGGAACGCTCGGCGTAGTGCCCTTTGATATCCCGGAAGCAGAAACAGAAATCACGGAAGGTCCGCTGCTGGAATATTCCGGCATGGGGCTGGCTATGTTTAAACTAACCGGCGGGTTAAAAATGCTGGTATTGGCGGCGCTCACGGTTACCTTGTTTTTTCCAGTCGGACTCGGTGATTTTTGGCTGGTCAATCTCGTATGGTTTATTTTCAAATGTATCCTGGTTATGTTTTTTACAACCACGCTGATCCGGGCCATGCAGGCAAGAATGCGCATTGATCAGGCCTATAAGTTTTACTTGCTGGTTCCGACCGCGCTGGCGCTGGTGAGTCTGGTTTTAACGGCGACATCGTTCAGAGTAGGGTAGGAGGCGAATTGATTATGGCGGAATGGCTGCAAAGTATTGTAAAAAGATCACCGTGGATTTACCGCATCAATGCCGGCTCCTGCAATGGGTGTGACGTGGAAATGGCAACCACAGCGCTGATTCCCCGGTATGATGTGGAACGGCTCGGCTGTCGTTATTGCGGCAGTCCGAAGCATGCCGATATTGTGTTGATTTCCGGGCCGGTTACCGCGGTTGTAAAGGAAAAAGTTTTGCGTGTTTATGATGAAATCCCCAATCCCAAAGTGGTGGTGGCGGTTGGCATTTGTCCCATCTCGGGCGGCGTTTTCCGCGAGAGCTACTCGATTGCCAGCCAGCTGGATGCGTATATTCCCGTAGATGTGAATGTTCCGGGCTGTCCGCCGCGGCCGCAGGCAATCATTGATGGCATTGCCATGGCAATTGAAATCTGGAGGAAGAAGTTCTGAGGAGGGATATAAGTGAGTAAATTTTTCAAGGTAATTCTTAAAAATATTATCCAAGGTCCATCCACAATTCAATATCCCTTTGAAGATTCTCCCGCTCCCAAAAAACTGCGGGGAAAAATCGTGCATAATGCCGATGCCTGTGTAGCCTGTCATTTGTGCGAATATGTCTGCGCGGGCGGCGCGATTAAGATGCAGGAATCCGAGGATCATCAGGGAATCGATTTTGTCGTTTGGCATGATACTTGCACTTTTTGCGGTCTTTGTGAGTATTACTGCCCGACGAAAGCCATTCATCTGACCAATGATTATCACACGGCGCATGTGCAGGCCGATAAGTATAATTATGTGGAAAAAACCTTCGTAAAAAAGCAGCCTTGTATTTGCTGCGGCGAACCAATGGTACCTATTTCACCGGCTATGGTGGAACAAATTTATGGGCAAGATGGCGATGTTCGGGGGCTGAGCAAAATGTGCCCGCAATGCCGCCGAAAAATTCTATGGAAAGGTGGCGTATCCAAATCATGAAACAAGAAGCAATGGATCAATTTCAGAGTCTGCTGGCCCAAAAATTGGGCAATACATTCAGTCTGAAGTGGGATACGGACCGCAAAGGCGTTGTCTGCGGCTGGTGTCGGCTGGCAGCGCCGGACGATATCGTCATCGTTGCGGAAGTCATCGCCGGGCTACAGGGGAGAGTGCTGACGATTTCTCCGCTGAATACTCCGTCGCCTTTAGTGGAACAGGCGGCAGCCGATGAAGGCTTTACGGAAGCGGAAGACCCGATTCAGGTTGTTATTAATTATCATTTCTTTTTCAATGAAATTAATTTAACAGCGGCGATTACTTTGCCGGATGACCGGCGTACCATTCAATCCATTACGCCCATATTGCCCAGCGCTGACTGGCATGAGCGGGAAATGCAGGAGCTGTTCAATATCCGGCTGCAAGGACATCCCAATCCGAAACGTTTGTTCCTGGATAAAGATATTTATTTGAAAGATCATACGATGATTCCTTTGTCGGAGGCTTTGAACGGCGCCAGCACCAATACTTTATGGGAACGGATCATGGAATCCAACCAAAAGGGGGCGCATGCCGATGAGCAGCTATAATATCCCCATTGGTCCGGTGCATGTAGTTTTGGAGGAACCAATTTATTTTAAACTTCAGGTAGAGGGGGAAACCGTTGTCGGTTTGGATATCAATGCCGGGCATGTGCATCGTGGCATTGAGTTTCTGACAATGCAGCGAAACTTTTATCAAAATCTGACGCTGACGGAACGAGTTTGTTCCCTTTGTTCCAATAATCATCCCTTTACCTATTGCATGGCTCTGGAAAAGCTGGCGGGCATAGAGATTCCGGTCAGGGCCGAATATCTGCGAACCATTGCCGATGAAATCAAGCGGATTGCGTCTCACTTGTTTAATATCGGCATTATTCCGCATATTATTGGATTTGATTCACTTTTTATGCATGCAATGGAAGTACGGGAAAGCATGCAGGATTTAAAAGAATCGGTTTTCGGCAATCGCATGAATTTGTCGGTGAATACGATTGGCGGCGTTCGTTATGATATTACCGACGAGCAGTCTAAATATATTGTCAAAACCTTGGAGAATCTGAAAAAACCGTTGGCAGAAATAACACAAATCTGTCGGACGGATGCTTCCATCCGCCGCCGGACAGAGGGAATTGGCGTTCTTCCCAAAGACAAAGCCATTGCGTACGGCGTTGTCGGGCCGGTCGCCCGGGCTTCTGGTCTTCCTTATGATGTCAGGGTGGTGAATCCTTATGCTGCTTATGATAAACTCACGGTTTATCCGGCAGTCGAGCAAAATGGCGATGTGTTTTCCAGACTTTTGGTTCGTTTGCAGGAAGCAGCGGAATCAATTCGCATTATTGAACAGTGTCTGCACGATATGCCGGAGGGACCGACAGATCTGGGTTATATGCCTGATATTCCGGCCGGGGAGGCCATAGCAAAATCAGAAGCCCCCAGAGGTGAATTGATTTATTATGCCCGCACCAATGGTACGCCAATTCCGGAGCGTATTAAATGGAGAGTGCCAACGTACCCAAACTGGGCTGCTTTAAATGTCATGATGCCTGGGTATAAGATTGCGGATATTTCGGTTATTATCGGCAGTATTGACCCCTGTATTTCCTGTACGGAACGGTAATACAGGCGTTTTCAAAAAGAGGTGGGCAACTTGCATGAACTGGCTATGGTACGGGGAATTTACGACGTCATCTGTGAGCAGATCAAAGGACATAAGGTAACCCGGGTCATGCAGGTCCGCATTGTTGCTGGCGCACTGACCGGCGTTGAAGATATGACCATGAAACTTTGTTTTGAGATGTATGTGCAGCGGACGCCGCTGCAGGGCGCTGAACTCGTGATCAGACGCGTTCCGGTTAAGGTGCAGTGCCGGATATGCGGGAATGTGTATGAAACCGGAATCCCGTTTTCTGCCTGTACGGTTTGTGGGAATAAAAAAATGAAGATTCTTTCCGGAGATGAATTATATATTGATAGTCTGGAAGTCGAGTAAAATGCGCGTGGATAAAAAAGGCGGTGACGGCAATGTGTGTTGCAGCGTTTGGGCAGATTGTAGAAATAAATGGTAAACATGCGGTGGTAAGTTTTCGCGGCGCCAGAAAAGTGGTTTCCATTACGCTGCTGCCGAAAATTCAACTGGGGGATACCGTCGTAGTACATGCCGGCTTTGCGACGGAAATCGTAAAAAATCCGCAAATGATTTATCGTGATATTGTTGCATCGGATGCTTATGCACGGCAGCTTTTAGATGCAATTGCCAAAGAAAACAAAAAGCTGCAGGAACGGCCATTGACAATCATGAATTTCTGCGGGACGCACGAAAATACTATTGAGCAGTATGCGCTGCGCAGTCTCTTGCCGGAGAATATTCAGCTTTTAAGCGGGCCGGGTTGCCCGGTTTGCGTCACGCCGGAAGAAGAGATTGCTATGGGGCTGGAGGCGGCGGCAAAAGAGAATGTGATTTTGACAACGTTTGGCGATCTGCTGCGCGTGCCTACCCGGTGGGGGTCTTTGGAACAATGCCGGATCAGCGGCGCGGATGTGAGAATTGTTTACGATATATCTCAGGCGCTGGAACTGGCCAGAAACACCGATGCCGAAGTGGTTCATTTTGCCGTAGGATTTGAAACGACGGCTCCCGGGACGGCGGCGGTTCTGCAGGATGCCGAGAGAATTGAAAACTTTTCGATATTGTCTTCGCACCGGAGTACGCCGCCGGCGATGGAATATGTTATGAAACATTCAAAAATGGATATTTTACTTTGTCCCGGTCATGTAGCGATGGTTATCGGCACGGCTCCTTTTGCCCGGCTGGCGCAGAAATATAATTTGCCTTGCGTCATCAGTGGTTTTGAGCCCGTCGATGTTCTTCAGGCTATTTTGCAGGCTATGTGTGTTTTTGGTAAAGACGGCGGCAGCGTTATCAATCAATATGAGAACGTCGTTAAGCCAGCGGGCAATCCGCGGGCGCAGAGCTTGATTGAAAAAACGTTTGCTTATAAAGACGCGAATTGGCGCGGCGTTGGCATTCTTTCTCAATCCCGGTTGGTATGTCGGGAAGAATACAGTCGATTCGATGCCGAGAGGAAGTTCGGGTTGACGATGCCGCTCATCCAGGAAGAGAAAGAAAATGCTTGTATGTGTGGCGAGGTGTTACAGGGAATGAAGCCCCGGTACTGTCCTTATTTTGGCGTTCAATGTACGCCGGAACATCCGGCCGGTCCTTGTATGGTAACGGGGGAAGGTGCTTGCAACATTGCGTATGCAAACCGCGGATGAAATGTCTTGACAGGGTCCGGCAAGGCAACTGGCAGCGGCGAAATTAAGCCGCAGCTTGACAGCAGTCAGCAAAGGAGAGCGATTGATTTGATTGAAGTGCGTTTTTTTGCAACGTTCAGGGAGGGACGCGATAAAGTCTCTTTGCTTGAGCCGAAAGATTTTAAAACAGCCGGAGACGTCCTGGATTATTTCCGGATACGCCGGGAAGAAGTGGCGATCCTTTTGATTAATGGATTGTATTCGCCGGCAGATACTGCGGTTAAAGACGGCGATGTGATCGCTTTGTTTCCCCCCGTTGGAGGTGGTTGATTTGCGTTATGAAAGACAATTGCTGATCCCCCAGATCGGGCAGTCGGGGCAGGAAAAACTAAAAAAGAGCAAGGTCACGGTTATTGGTGTCGGCGGGCTGGGTTCGCCGGTACTTACCTATCTGGTCAGCGCTGGTGTCGGCAGGATACAAATGGTTGACTGCGATGTCGTTTCTGAGTCAAATCTGAATCGGCAGTTCCTGCATCATACGGTGGATATCGGACGCGCAAAAGTTTTGTCAGCGCAAGAAAAGCTGGCTTCCCTGAATCCCGAGGTGCAAGTGTCCACGGTCAATCAAAGACTGAATCCGGATAATGTGAAGGAATACATCAGCGGCTCTGATGTTGTAGTTGATTGTGTAGATAATGCCGAGACCCGGATCATGGCTGCCGCAGCCTGTATGGAACTGGATATTCCCTTGGTGGAAGGCGGTGTGCGCGGCTTTTATGGGTATGTGATGGACATCGGGAAAGATTATCCGTGCCTTTCCTGTCTGGGATACGATACAGTAAAACAAAAAACGCCGGTACCGGTTTTAGGCGTTACGGCCGGAATTATAGGTTGTATGCAGGCAAATGAATGTATTAAGCTGTTGCTGGGAATCGGGGCGCCTCTTTATGGCCGGATGCTGAATTATGATGGACTCAGTGGAAACTGGGAGGAAGTTCATGTAAAAAAAGCAGCGGATTGCCCTATTCATGCGCGTGCAGAAGCCGGAAAACGAGGGAAATAGAATGGGTGAGTTTTCTCATTTCGATTGTCAGGGCCATGCGGTCATGGTGGATATTGCGGACAAAGCAGTTACCGCCAGAACAGCCATCGCACAGGGAAGCATTCAGGTGAGCCCGGAAATTATGGCGGCGGTGGCCGGATATACAGTTCAAAAGGGGGACGTGCTTGGGGTGGCAAGGGTAGCCGGTATTCTCGGGGTGAAGCAAACTTCGTCGCTGATTCCTCTCTGCCATCCATTGAGTATTAACAAGTGCAGTATCGATTTTGCCATGGATGATGTCAATCAGGTTATTACTGCAGTTTGCACCGTAAAAACCGAGGGAAAAACAGGGGTGGAGATGGAAGCGCTGACCGGAGTTTCCGTTGCGCTGCTGACCATCTATGATATGTGCAAGGCCATAGATAAGCACATGCAGCTATCCAATATTCATCTGGTGCATAAAGCAGGCGGTAAGAGCGGGGATTTTTGCTGGAATGGCGGTGAATGACCATGAGAGATACTTTTCATCGGACCATAGATTATTTGCGCATCTCGGTAACAGACCGTTGTGATCTTCGCTGTAAATACTGCATGCCGGAGACGGGGGTCGAGCCGCTCACGCACGGAGATATTCTGTCCTATGAGGAAATCCTTCGTCTGGCGAAATGCTTCGCCCGTTTGGGTATCCGGCGTATTAAAATTACTGGCGGCGAACCGTTGGTGCGGCTTTATGTAATCGATTTGATCGGACAGTTAAAAAAAATTCCGGGGATCGAACAGGTTACCCTGACTACAAACGGAACACATCTGGCCAAGTATATCTGGGCGCTGGACAAGCTGCATATTGATGGGATCAATATCAGCCTGGATACCTTGAATCCGGTGCTTTATAAAGAAATAACCGGCCGGGATGTATTTGCCAAAGTCTTTTCCGGGCTGCAGGAAGCTCTGAAATATCCGGCGATAAAACTGAAAATTAATTGTGTGCCGCAGGGACTTTCCGGGCAAGACATGGCTGCAGTTGCCGGCCTGGCAAAAGATCATCCGGTTCATGTCCGGTTTATTGAAATGATGCCCATCGGCTTGGGGAAGGAGTTTCCTTTGATCCGTGAGAGCGACGTGCGGCAAGAGTTGGAACAGACCTATGGCGCTTTACAGCCTTTTCATGAAAATCTGGGCAATGGACCCTGCCGTTATTACAGTATTCCCGGATTTCAGGGAAAAATCGGCTTTATTAGCGCGATGAGTCACAAGTTCTGCAGCAACTGCAATCGGGTGAGGCTGACAGCGGATGGAAAGCTGAAAACCTGTCTGCAGTATGATCGGGGGATGGACTTAAAAGCTTTGTTAAGAGCCGGCCGGCCGGATCATGAAGTGGAGCTGGCCATTTTACAAGCATTGGAAAGCAAGCCGGGCGAGCATCATTTTACAGAGACATTTGTGGTCGATCAGGAAAAAAAGTCGATGTTTCAGATTGGTGGATGAGGTGATTTTCATGAAACGAGTAGCGATTATTACATCAAGTGATTCCGGTTATCGGGGAGAAAGAGAAGATGTAAGCGGACCCGTCATTCGGGAAATTGTGGCAGCCAATGGCTATCAGGTCGTTTCCCAGGTGATTTTGCCGGATGAGTTGGAACAGCTGAGCGCGGCGATGAAGGATATTGCAGATCAGCACCGTGCCGATCTGCTTCTTACCACCGGTGGAACCGGTTTTTCTTCCCGGGACTCGATGCCGGAGGCAACGCGGGCGGTTATCGAACGGGAAGCGCCGGGCATTCCAGAGACTATGCGCGCCTACAGCGCCCAATATACGAAACGGGCCATGCTGAGCCGCGCTGTAGCTGGTATTCGGAAGTCCACACTCATTATTAATTTGCCGGGAAGTCCCAAGGCAGTGCGCGAGTGTCTGGAATTTATTATCACGGAACTGGGGCATGGCATTGAAATCATGACCGGTCAAGCGCATGATTGTGCGAGAAAGTGAAGGTGGAGTCTATGGGAAAAGTCATTGCGGTATGTATCAGTGAAATTAAGGGCGTCCAGAAGAAAAATGTCCATACGGCAACTTTTATAGAGGATTATGGCATTGACAAGGATGCACATGCGGGAAAATGGCACCGGCAGGTCAGTCTGCTTTCTTTCGATAAAATCGAAGAATTTAAAGCTAGGGGTGCTGTGATTACAGATGGCGCTTTTGGAGAAAATCTGGTTGTCAGCGGCATTGATTTCCGCAACTGTCCGTTGGGTACCCGATTTCGCTGCCGGGATGTAGTACTGGAGCTTACACAAATTGGTAAAGAATGTCATCAGGGATGTGAAATCTTTAAGATCATGGGTGATTGCATCATGCCGCGGGAAGGCGTCTTTACTAAAGTGATTCATGGCGGAACCATAACGGAAGGGGATGAGATGGAAGTTCTTTAATTGTCATTGGAGCCCTTGGTATTGTGAAATAATGAAAGAATGATTTCGAGTCTTTCTTCCTAAGGCTGTGATTCCATGGCTACGGAAAAAGACCAATGGGCGTTTTTGAAAAGAAACTGCCTCCCGATTGGAAAGAATATCATGTAGCTTCCATTAGGTTCATTCTTGCTTATTTCATCTCAACAAACATTTTGTAATGAGAGGATGAGAAGCATGAAAAAATTTATGACCATTATTTCCCTGATGTTATTCTCTTTGCTTGTGCTGACCGCCTGCGGTCAAAGTCCGGATAAAACAACCGGCGAAAAGACAAGTCAAAATTCGGGTGCTGGAGCTGTCGAAGCTAAAGGCGTCCTATTGATGTCAACAACGACCAGTACGCAGGATACCGGATTACTCGATTATCTGGCGCCGATCTTTTTGAAAGATACGGGCTGGAAGCTGCAATGGACAGCCGTTGGCACCGGACAGGCATTAAAAATGGGACAGGATGGCAATGTGGATATCGTGCTCTGTCATGCAAAAGCCAGTGAAGAAGCATTTGTGGACAAAGGCTATGGCGTCAAACGGTATCCGGTTATGTTTAATGATTTTGTTGTCGTTGGTCCAGCCCAGCCGATTGCGGCGAATAAAGACATCCACACGGTGTTTGATCAGATCAACAGTCAACAGCTTCCCTTTATTTCCCGTGGGGATGATTCCGGAACGGATAAAGCAGAAAGAGCTATCTGGGCTTCCTTAAAGATAGATCCAAAAACCAATGCAAATTATATGAAGTCAGGGCAGGGAATGGGCGATACGCTGGCGATGGCCAGTGAGAAAAAAGCCTATTGCTTTACAGACCGCGGCACATGGCTGAAAATAAAAAATGATTCAACAGTCAAGATTGATCTGGATATTATTTGTGAAGGCGACGCCCTGCTGAAAAATCAATATGGCGTTATTGCTGTGAATCCGCAAAAATATCCGAAAGTCAATAATCAGGCGGCTAATGATTTTATCAACTGGATTTGTTCCGACCGGGTTCAGAAACTGATTGCTCAATATGGCGTCGATAAATATGGACAGGCGCTATTTACACCGAATGCCGGTACAAATTCATAAGTTACAGACAAACGGGAGATGTTCGATAAAGCATCTCCTATTTGTGCCGTTTTATTTTAAAATTGACGGTAGGTGATTTGCTTGGATATTATCAATGAAGCAATGCGGATATTTACGGATGCCGGAATCGGCGATGCCGTTCGCGTCACGTTGGCGATGGCGCTGGCTTCCGTGACAATTTCCGCTCTTCTCGGAATAGCGCTGGGCATTCTTTTGGAACAATGTCATTTTCCGGGGAAAAGAATTCTCATTCGGATCAATCATACGCTGCTTGGTATTCCGCCGGTGGTCGTTGGTCTGCTGGTGTATTTGCTTTTAATGAGAAATGGTCCTTTGGGCGCTTTTGCCCTTTTGTTTACGATTAAAGGGATGGTTTTGGCGCAGATTATTATTATTACGCCGATTATTACCAGTATGGTTTACTCTTATGCCTTCACGACTGCTCCAGCTGTCCGTGCGTTTGCGGTTACGATGGGGGCAAGTAAATGGCAGACACAAATATTGACGATCAAGGAGATGAAGTATGAAATATACTTTGCGATTGTGACCGGTTTTGGTCGTGCCATCAGCGAGGTAGGGTCTGTCATGCTGGTGGGCGGTAATATTGAGGGGCGGACCAGAACGATGACGACAGCGATTTCTATGCTGAAAAGTCAGGGCATCTATACCGAGGGTGTGACGTTGGGCGTTCTTTTGCTGGTTTTCGCTTTCATTCTGCAATGGGCGGCGGAAAGCTTCCAGAAACGAGAGCTGGAAAATGAGAATTATTAATCTAAAAAAACAATTAGGCCGGTTTTCGATTGATATACCTTATCTGGTCTTGGCAAAGGGCTGCATTCATGGATTTATCGGCGAGAACGGCAGCGGAAAAACGACGACGGCCAAGCTGATTGCCAATATTTTGCAGCCGGATGAAGGACAGATCCTTTATGACGGTTTGGAACCGCGGAGTATAACAATGTCCTCACAAAAACCATATATGCTGCATACTTCTGTTTATGAGAACCTTCTTTATCCGTTGAAAATTCGTAATATCAAGCCCGATGAAAAGGCCATTGATGCGATGCTGCAAAAATATGATCTGTATGAAAAAAAGAAACAGTATGCGCGTTCTTTATCCAGCGGTGAGCAGCAGAAATTATCTCTTTTGCGGACCTTGATTTTTCAGCCGGAGTTTGTCATCGTCGATGAAACTTTGTCCAATTTGTCGGCAGAAAGTCTGGAACTTTTTGAAAACCTGATCTGGAAAATTCAAAAAACACGTTGTATTACCTGGGTGCTGATTAGTCATCAGCCGCATATTATTAACGAATTATGCGATACCGTTCACTTTTTTTCCAATGGTCGGCTGATTGAATCGGGAAAGAAAGAACAAGTGTTTTTACATTCACAGAATTCTATTGTAAAAACCTATGTGCAAAGACAGGTGTTTGGCTTATTGAAAGAAGGGTAAAATATGGAATTACTTCACACAACTACCTTAGAGTCAGCAAGAGAAAAACTCCTGGAGTATCTCAAGGAAAAGCAGCAGAAAAAAACGGTGGAACTCATGGAGGCGGAAGGTCAGGTACTGGCGGAGGAAATCCGCAGTTCTTTGCCGATTCCTCATTTTCGGCGCTCTACGGTGGACGGTTATGCGGTAATCAGCCGGGATACGCAGGGTGCCAGCGAAAGCGTTCCCGTATTTTTGGAAACCATGGAAGAAGTCCGTATGGGGCATGAGGCAGCCTTTACTCTGCACAGCGGACAGTGCGCTTATGTGCCGACGGGCGGCATGGTACCGGATGGAGCGGATGCCGTCGTTATGGTAGAATACTGCGAACCCTTTAATGCCGGCAATCTTGCTGTGTATGACAGCGTTTCGGTCGGAAGAAATGTGATCAATATTGGCGAGGACGTAGAAAGCAATGCGGTGATTCTCTCGCCTGGGGTCACGCTGCATCCGCAGGAAATTGGCGCTCTGGCATCGGCCGGAATTTCGCGGGTAACGGTTTATGCTCCGCTGCGGCTTACCATTATTTCTACCGGCGATGAGTTGGTATCTTTGAATAAGGTGCCGGCGCCGGGACAAGTTCATGATGTCAATACGTATGCGCTAGAATCCTTGGCTCGGAAATATGGTTTCGAGGTAGTAGCCACCTATGTTTTGATGGATGAAGACGAACTGATCAAATCGGTCGTGCTGGCGGCGATGCAGGTAAGTGATATTGTAGCAATTTCCGGCGGCAGTTCGCAGGGGAAAAAGGATATGACGGCGCGTGTTATGGATGATGTTTCTGAACCTGGTGTATTTGTGCACGGAATTTCGATTAAACCGGGTAAACCGACAATCTTAGGCTATGACCAAAAAAGCAACACGGCGCTGATTGGTCTTCCCGGTCATCCGGTCGCCGCCATGGTCATTTTTGAGTTGATCGTCGTCTGGGTGAAAAATCGTTTAATGGGTAAAAAAGATGAACCTTGTATTTATGCCAGAATGAAAACCAATGTCGGCAGCGCTCCGGGGAAAACAACCTGTCAGATGGTCCGTCTGGTGGAGACGGAGGGAGAATATTGGGCGGAGCCGGTGTTTGGCAAGTCGGGAACAATGTCCACGCTGACAGCCGCGAATGGCTATACTTTGATTGATATGAATAAGGAAGGGCTGCGCACCGGTGAAATTGTTAAAGTGGTTTTCCTATAAGCGGGCAGGTTGTTTTTTAATGCCGGAAGGGTGGTTATCAATTTGGGAAAAAGAAATTTATATTTAAGCAATACGCCGGTAGATGAAGCGCTTTCACTTTATATGGCGGAGCTTCAAGGCAAGATTGTTCCCGGCAGTGAAATAATTTCTGTAACAGAGGCGCTGGACCGGATTACAAAATCAGCCGTGTATGCAAAATACTGTTCGCCCTTATACAATGCGGCGGCTATGGACGGCATTATGGTCATTGCGTCGCATACGAATGGAGCTTCTGAGAAGAAGCCAGTTGAATTGCAGCCGGATCAGGACTATAAAATCGTCGATACGGGGGATCCGATTATTCCCCCGTATGATGCAGTCATCATGGCGGAAGATCTGATTGAATCTAGCGATGGAAAATTGCGTATTTTGGCTTCATCGTCTCCCTGGGAACATGTGCGTCCCATCGGGGAAGATATTGTCGCCGGGGAAATGATTTTGCCGAGTAACCATTTGATTCGCCCCATTGATATCGGGGTGTTGTTGTCCGCGGGGATACTGCAGCTGGAAGTTATTAAAAAGCCGCGGGTTGCCATATTTCCTACCGGAACGGAAATTATTGAACCAACCGAGATACCAAAAAAGGGCGATATTATTGAATCAAATTCCCGTATGTTTGAAAATATGATTACGGTAAAGGGCGGCGTTGCTTTTCGGTTTCCCCCGATTGCAGATAACTATGCGAAGATCAAAGAAAAAGTGGCTGCTGCTGCTAAAGAATATGATTTGGTTATTATCAATGCCGGATCAAGCGCCGGAACAGAGGATTTTACGGTTCATGTTCTGCGGGAACTCGGCACTGTTATTATTCATGGCGTGGCAATAAAACCCGGCAAGCCGGTGATACTGGCGCTGGTCAATGATAAACCGGTTATCGGGCTGCCGGGCTATCCGGTATCGGCTTATATTGGCTTTCAAAATTTTGTTTTACCGGTTCTCCGTCTGTATTTGGATCAAAAAGCCAGCGAACAGGAAACCGGGATTGAAGCTGTTATTTCAAAGCGTATCGTTTCCAGCTTAAAGTATAAAGAGTATATTCATGTGAAGGTGGGGAGCGTCGGCGATAAAATTGTTGCGGCGCCGCTGGCGCGCGGCGCGGGAGCAGCGATGTCACTGGTCCGGGCGGATGGCTTCTGCGTGATCGGGCAGAACAGCGAAGGAGTAGAGGCCGGCGAGAAAGTTCGGGTAGAACTCTATCGCAGTTTGGAAGAAATCCGCAATACGCTGGTCATCATTGGCAGCCATGATCTGATCATTGATGTCATTGCAGATATGATGCCGAATCATTATAAAAATATGTATGTTTCCAGTACCCATGTAGGCAGCATGGGCGGGCTGATGGCGCTGAAGCGCGGCGAAGCGCATCTGGCACCGATTCATCTGCTGGATGAGAAAACGGGTGCGTATAATACCGCTTATGTCCAGCAAATGTTTGGCGATGAAGTGGCGATCATCCGTGGCGTCGGAAGAGTACAGGGATTTATTGTCAAAAAAGGCAATCCGCTGGACATTCATACCATTAAAGATATTCGGAAAAGCCGTTATGTAAACCGGCAGAGGGGTGCGGGAACCCGCATTCTCTTTGACTTTATGCTGAAACAAGCGCATATGGATGCGGCAGAAATCAACGGCTATACCAATGAGATGACAACGCACATGGCGGTGGCCGCATTGGTTCAAAGTGAAAGCGCCGATGCCGGTCTTGGCATTCAGTCGGCGGCTAAGGCCATGGGATTGGATTTTGTTCCTGTCGGACTGGAAGAATATGATTTTGCGGTGCCTAAAAAATATTTGGAACTGGATCGGGTGAAAGCTTTTCTGCACATTCTCAAGAGCGAAGCGTTCAAAGAAAAACTCACGGTTTTGGGCGGCTATACCAGTGATCATTTGGGAGAAATCATTACTTTTTAAATCGAAAAAGCGGAAAGGGCGCCGGGTATGAAAAAATTGTTATCAGCGGGCAAAAAACCATATGTCTTGTGCCTGACGGCGGTTGGCTCCGGTGCAGGAAAAACAACCCTGATCGAGAAGCTGATTATCCATTTGAAAAACAAAGGTTACCGAATGGGTGCCTTAAAGCACAGCGCGCATCCGGTGAAAATGGATCGGTCGGGTAAGGATAGTTTTCGTTTTGTCGCTGCCGGAGCCGGGCAGGTAGTGGTTGTTTCGGATGAAACCATTGGTATGGTTCGTACGCTTTGTGAACCTGTCAATCCAGAGCGGATTTTAGCGTTGTTTGAGGATGTGGATATTGTTTTGATTGAAGGGTTTAAAAACAGCCGGTATCCTCAAATAGAAGTGCATCGCGCCTGCATGGGGCAGTCACTTTTATATCCGGGCAGCGATGCAATGCAGATCATCGCGGTAGCCAGTGATGAAAAATTGTCGCTTCGTGTTCCGGTCCTTGATCTGAATGATGCAGCGGCTATCGCTGTATGGATTGCCGCGCGCGCCGAAGATTTTTTTCGCACGGTTTAAAATCGTTGGGATTCTTGTATACCGACGGGCGGCTGTTTTATCTGCTGCTAGAGCAAAAGGAGGTTTTTCGCGTGGATGTTTTCGATGTGATTGTCATAGGCGGCGGCTTGCTCGGTTGTTTTACGGCTCGGAATCTGGCCAGATATCAACTGAAAACCGCCCTCTTTGAAGCGCGTGAGGATTTATGTACCGGGATCAGCCGGGCGAATACCGCCGTTGTCTACAGCGGAGCGGATACGAAACCGGGAACTATGAAGAGCCGTATGTGCGTTCAAGCATCGCAGAACTTTGCGTCCCTGTGCGCAGAACTCGGGGTTCGCTATAAACCATGTGGGTCCCTTATGGTTTGTTTCGGGCAGAGGGGGGAAGAGATTCTGCGTCGAAAACTTGCCCAGGGGTTGGCCAATGGCGTCCGGGGTATCAGGCTGCTTGGCCGTGAGGAAGTTCTGGCTATGGAACCGCATCTTGATGGTACGGTGCGGTTGGGCCTTTATGCTCCGGACGCTGGAACCGTGATACCCTGGGAATTTGGCTTGGCAGCGGCGGAAAATGCGGTTCATAACGGAGTGGAGATATTTCTGAACACAAAAGTTACGGGGATTGCGCGTCGGACCGATGGCTATGAGGTTCATGCGGCAGGAAAAGTGTTTTGGACGCGGGGGATTGTCAATTGCGCCGGATTGCAGGCGGATAAAATTCTGGAAAAGGTGCAAAAACCTTCCGTACGTATTTTTCCTGATGCATGCGACTATCTGATCCTGGATACCACAGTCGGCGGCTATATCCGGCATGTTGTATTTTTTGAACCGGAAGACAAGGCGAACCGTCTGACGTTGGTTCCCACGGTGGATGGTAATATTCTGATCGAGGGCGGCAAATATCCTTTGATGGGAGACGCATTCTTTCAAACGACACCGGCCAGCTTGAAACAAATGCAAATCATGATTGCCTCCTTCGTTTCTTCTCCGCCGATGGAACATGCTATTCGTTCCTTTGGCGCGGTTCGGCCGAATCCATATTATGTGCAGCGGGATTTCCAAAGCGGTTTGTATGTGCCGATTGAGAAAGAGATTCATAGTTTTAACATTTTGGAAACAGCTGAAAATCCGGCATTTTTAAGCCTGCTCGGCATTAAAACGCCGGGCCTTACTTGTGCGGATGAACTGGGGCGATATGCTGCCGAGCGGATGGCAGCAGTGCTGCAGAGTGAGGTTAATAGGGAATTTTGTTCCCATGCAGCGGCTCATCTGCGGCTGCACGATTTGCCGCTTGCGGAGCGGGTGCGCTATATTCGGTCGCATCCGGCTTATGGACAGATCGTTTGTCGCTGCCGGAACATTTCTGCCGGTGAGATCATCGACAGTCTGCATTGGCATCCGGGAGCCGTGACCTTGGACGGCGTGAAGCGGAGAACCGGCGCCGGTACAGGTAGATGTCAGGGCAGCTTCTGTACCTTGCGGATCATGGAAATGCTTGCTCGCGAACAAGCGATTCCGGTCCATTTGGTCAACAAAGACGGACCGGATTCTTATATTGTTCAAAATGAAAAATGTTCCTACGACCATGAACCGGGCAAATCATAGCCTTTTTATAGCATTTTGCAATAGCGTTTCTTTTTAGCAATTCCTGTTTGGCTGCCGGCAGAAAGGATGACTGCAGTGACAATGCAATATGATTTGGTCGTAGTCGGCGGGGGGCCCGCCGGAATGGCAGCAGCGCTGCGCGCTCAAACCGAGGGCGTTGCCCGTATCCTGCTGGTGGAAAGGGATGAAACGCTCGGTGGAATACTAAGGCAATGCGTTCACTCAGGTTTTGGGCTGGTGTATTTTGGCGAGGAACTGACCGGGCCGGAGTACGCCGAACGTTTTATCCAACAGATCAGTCATGCTTCTCCTATTGACGTCTTGCTGTCAACGTCAGTTGTTCAGTTGGAGCGTGACGGGTACTTGTTTTTGAGCGGCGAAAAATGCGGACTCGTGTCAGTGAAAGCCAAGGCGGTTATTCTGGCAGCCGGTTGTCGGGAGAGACCTATTGGTACGATTGCTGTGGCTGGAACAAGACCGTCCGGCATCTTTACCGCCGGTATGGCGCAAAAAATGATGAACTTGGGCGGCTATACACTCGGCAAGAAATTTCTTATTCTGGGATCCGGCGATATCGGCATGATTATGGCAAGACAGTTAAAACTTTTCCATCGGGAAGTTTTGGCCGTCATCGAAAAAGAAAATACATGCGGCGGATTAGAACGGAACCGTGTTCAATGTTTGGAGCAATATCAAATTCCGCTAAAACTCGGCTGTACGGTGACGGAGATTCATGGGCAGCATCGGATTACCGGCGTGACGGTAAAGAATCTACACAATGCGCAGGAGAATTTTGTTGCCTGTGATACGCTGATTGTGTCCATTGGCCTGATTCCGGAACGTGAACTGGCGGATATGCTGGCTCCTGCGGGAGGATTGCCGGATTGGCTGTTTTTATGCGGCAATGCCTGCTATGTGCATGATGCCGTTGACGACGTAACGCTGGAGGCAGAGGCAACCGGTCGACTGGCAGCGCAATTTATCCTCCATGGTACAATCTGCCAACCGCTGGCTCTTAACACAGCCAGACTGGGCGCTGGTGCATCTTCGGCGCTGCGCTGCCTGGGCTGTCCCAAAGCCTGTGTCTTGCTTAAGACTGATCAAGGTTTTACCGGCGCTGCCTGTGGGCGCAAAGATCCGGTTCTGTTACATTGATCTTAGATACTATGACATTGAGAGCATCCAAATGAATTGGAGAACTGTTTATGCGGCAAAAATATAGATGCAGGGTATTATCTTCGACAACCGGTGTGCTCATAGCACTTGGGGTTGCTTTTTTGATCATTTTCGTTTTGTCATTGGGGTTGGGAAAATATGCTGTTCCCGCTAAAGATGTGCTGAATATTCTTGCAGGTAAACTTTTTGGCTTGGAAATTATAGCCTCGCCGGTTGCCGTTGATGTGGTTATCAATATTCGGTTACTGCGCATTTTGGCGGCGGCGATGATCGGCGGCGCTTTGTCTATGGCCGGGGCTACTTATCAGGGCTTATTCCGTAATCCCATTGTTTCACCGGATCTGCTCGGCGCTTCTTCCGGCGCTGGTTTTGGAGCGGCCATAGCGTTGATCAGTTCGTTGAATCTGTTTTGGGTTTCCATTATATCTTTTTTTACCGGTATAGGGGCTGTTTTTTCGGCTTATGTTATTAGTACGCTGATTGGCCGACGACATGCCAATGATTTACTGACGCTGGTTTTGACTGGTATGGTGGTTGCCAGTCTGTTCACGGCATTCACCTCACTGATAAAATTGACGGCTGATCCAGATAGTAAACTTCCGGCGATTACGTATTGGCTGATGGGAGGGTTGTCGACGATTATTCCACAAAACCTGTTTATGCTGCTGGGTTCTCTTTTGCTTGGGATGATTCCTTTGTTCCTTTTTAGCTGGAGAATTAATCTCATGGTTTTTGAGGATGAAGAAGCCCGATCTATGGGTATGGATGTAAAAAAATATCGTGTGATTTTTATCGTCTGTGCTACTTTACTGACCACCGCTTCGGTGGCTGTGAGTGGTGTCATCGGCTGGGTCGGGCTGGTGATCCCACATATCGCCCGGCTGTTGGTTGGCCCAAACTATAAAAAAATGATGCCGGTTTCCCTGCTGCTGGGGGCCTCTTTCTTAATACTGGTGGATGACATCACGCGGTGTGCGTTTTCGTCGGAGATTCCGCTGGGGATTATTACCTCTATCGTTGGCGCGCCGTTCTTTATTCTCTTAATGCTGCAAAAAAGAGGTGTGAGGAATGAAGCTTGATGTGTTGGATGTTTCCTGTGGTTATGGGCAGAAAAACATCTTAAATCATCTTACCTTTTCAATTGGTAACGGACAGATTTTATGCATTCTTGGTCCCAATGGCGTGGGCAAGTCGACTTTGTTCAAAACGATTCTTGGTTTCCTTAAATTGCAGCAGGGGAAGATTTTGCTCGACAACGAAAATATCGTACACTGGTCTGTTCGCCGTTTGGCAAAAAATATTGCCTATGTTCCACAAACGCAGGCCCAGCCGTTTCCCTTTTCGGTTCTGGAAGTGGTAAGCATGGGCAGGGCGGCGCATCTAAAGAGTTTTGAGTCTCCCTCGCAAAAAGATCTGGCAATTGCTGAAAATTCTCTGGACCAGTTAGAAATACTTTCATTAAAAAATAGAATTTTTAGTGAATTGAGTGGCGGCGAGAAACAAATGGTACTGATTGCCCGCGCTCTTACGCAGCAGCCGCAAGTTTTGGTTATGGATGAACCGACTTCCAATCTGGATTTTGGTAATCAGATTCGCGTACTGCGGCAGATAAAAAAATTAGCCCGGAGCGGGCTTGGCATCGTCATGACATCGCATTTCCCCGATCATGCATTTTTATGTTCAGCTGACGTTGTATTGCTGCAAAAAGATAAAAGTTATCAAACGGGGGCGTTTGATGAAGTTGTCACCGAAGAAAATTTGTGCAAGGCTTATGGAATCCATGTGAAAATTATTTATACGCAGGATGCGCAGGGAACTGTTATCAAGGCCTGTGTTCCAGTGTTATCTTAAATCGTTTTTGGCGAGATAGCTTTTATCAAGCTATACATGCAGCCGCTATCGAAAAAAAGGAGATATTTAATTGAAACAAAAATTTTTTTTTAAAACATGGTCTGTGTATCGATCTAAAGTTGCTGCTATACTTATTAGTGGTTGTTTGGCGCTGCTCATATCTGCTTGTTCTCAGAATACATCACCGACTTCTGCCCATACGGAATTGACTGCTCAATCGCAGGAAGCTTTCACTGTCACCGATCAGGCGGGCGAAACCGTCGTTATCAAGGGAACGGTCAGAAAAATTGCCGATGCCTGGCGGGCTCATAATGAGGTGGATATTCTTCTGGGGGCGGGAGAAGGGATTACGGCCACGGTGATGAAAAAATCGGTGGCGCCATGGATGTATAAGGTGAATCCAAAATTAAATCAGGCAGTTTCAACGTTTGGGACAGATTTTAATACCGAGGATCTGATGGCAAATAGTCCGGATGTTATTTTTATGCCGGTGGGCGATCCCAGTGCGTCAAAAGTAAAAAGCCTTGGGATATCGGTAGTTCAGCTGAATTTTACAAATTTTGATCAGATGAAAACTACAATTTCCCTGACTGCGCAGGTCTTAGGGGGCGATGCCCCAGCACGCGGCGAAAAATATAATGCTTATCTGGACCGTACTATTCAAATGCTCACGGATAGAACAGCTGGACTTTCTGACGATCATAAGCCGAGAGTTCTGCACGTTGAATCCATCATGCCGTTGGAAATTGATGGTGGCAATACCATTATTGACGACTGGATTCATATTGCCGGCGGCATTAATGTTGCCGGCTCTGTACAAGGCAACATGAAAATCGTTTCTCTGGAACAAATTATCGCTTGGAATCCTGATGTCATTATTCTCGGCGCGAATGGCGTCAATGGAAAAATAGCTACCGTTGCTGATATCACCAGTGATTCTCACTGGGCCAATATAACTGCGGTGAAAAATGGTCAGGTTTTTCAAAATCCTACCGGCTGTTATTTATGGGACCGTTATAGTCCCGAAGAAGTATTACAGCTGCAATGGGCTGCTAAACTCCTGCATCCGGATTTGTTTCAGGACTTGGATTTGGTGCAGATTACAAAAAATTACTACCAAGACTATTTAAATTATTCGCTCACCGATGATGATGTCGCTAGAATTTTAGCTTCAAAAGCGCCTAAAGAAACATTGTAAATCAATAACTCATAGTGCTGTATTATTGAGTATAATCATGTGCTGTACCCAGTCGGGTATGTAATAAGTTCGACGGGAGTGGTTGGTGCATGAAACCAATAAGGACGAGGATTCTAAGCTTTTAAAAGTTGAAAACCAACCAATAATATGGTGGTGATATAAGAATAGGGTGGCAACGATTAACGCAAGCGGTTATCTTTTTTAGTTAGCCGCTTTTTTATTTGAAGTTATCATCATATCATGATATAATTAAGCCATAAAAATGGAGGTTGATTTTATGGATAAGGACAAAAAAAGATATATATCTGTTGAACAGTCTCTTAAAGAATCGTGCGAAGAAGTCAAAGCAATCAGATCAGGAAAAATCAAAGAAACTGTATGGGATGATTTTTACAAGGAAATGCAGTCAGAGATAACCAAAGAAGCAGTATGAAGGTTGTTCCAACACCACATTTCCAGAAAGATGTTAAGTTCTATCTAAGAAAAAAGCATTATTCAAAAATTATGGATGATATAAAGGGTGTTGTAGAGGAATTAGAAAAAGGGAATTTATTAGGGGACCAATTTGACGATATTAAAGTTGATGGGATGGTTTATAAAGGCCGAGCCGTTAATTCTTCTATCAACGTAGGTAAATCGAACGGGTTTAGAATTATTTATTATGTTGTTTCAGAAGATGGAACAATATATTTACTTACTATTTATTCCAAAAAAGATGATATAAAAATACCGACAGATAAAGAGATTGTGGCTATTACAAAAACAATAACAAATTAACGCAGCGGTTATCTTTTGAGAGATAGCCGCTTTTTTATTTTGTGCTTATAAGCTTAGTCGCCGTTGAAAATTTATAGAATCAATTTTGCGAGGGATGGGGGTGCGGACAAACATGCCATGCAAAAGTTATATTTTAATTGGTGGCAAAAGGTGGCAGGGTGGAAAAAAGATGGTAGACAACAAAAGATTTATCGTATACTATATAAAAAATATTATAGTGTTGCCGCGTATTATAACGCAAAAGCCGGTAAATTGACTTTGTAGCAGCAATGTGCTATATTATTTAGTACAGTCATGTGCTGTACCCAGTCGGGGATGTAATGGGTTCGACGGAGGTGGTTGGTGCATGGGCAGCGAGCCGGGGGTTCATCATCCCGTCAGTAAGGTGAACACTTTTATTAAATATAAAAGCTAACGATAACTACGCTTTAGCAGCTTAATGCTAACCTCTTTCCACTTATTCCTGCGAAAGTGGAAAAGAGGCCAATCGCGGGATACCTAAGAGCCAATTCTCGGAGGCTTGAATGGGAAATTTTATCGAGATCGGGTCACAGAAGCCGGCTTGTGGGCGTTTGAGACTTTAGATTAAATCATGAGCTTCGCTCGGAGAAACCCTTGAAACAATGCTTTCGGACAGGAGTTCGATTCTCCTCATCTCCACCATGCATAAGTCAAAAGATGCAGGTGTTGCGGTTTTTTGACTCCATAATAGAGAAATGCCATAGCTATTTTAGCTGTGGTATTTTTTTTACGATAAATGTGTATTCACTAAGGTATATTAATGCGTTTTTAATTCGATTTATCTATACTGAATGCTATAATTGTTGATCTATTGGAGGGGCTGGGATGAGACACCGTTTAGCAACCATGACGCGTCAGCAACGTTATATGGTCATTGGCGGCTGCTGTTTGTTGGCGGCTGTTTTGATGTATATATTTTTTGGTATTCAACATGGAAAGGGAACCCGGCCGCAGGCGAAGAATGGCGTGCCGTTGGTGGCTGTTTATAAGGTGGAGCGCGCTGATATGATGCGGCATATTTTGCTTTCCGGACAAACAGTGGCGGATGCGAATATTGCTTTGGCGCCAAAATACACCGGGAAAATCATGGCGGTTAATGCGCAGCTGGGGGATGCGGTCAAAGCCGGCGATGTGCTGCTGGTGCAGGATACCGGCGATCTGGATATTTCCATCCGGCAGAATATTGCGGTGACCAAGGCGGCTGCGGCCGATGCGGTTGAGGCGGAAGCGACGTATAATGCCAATTATCTTAAAGCGCAGGATGATTATGAGGTTCAGCAGCAGAAATATGAGCGGAATCAGTATTTGTATTCGATTGGAGCGATTTCACAAGATACGCTGGATTCGATTAAACAAACTTATATGGCTAGTAAGGCTGCGTTTGAGATTTTGGAAAATCAGGCGGGGGAGTCTGATGTACCGGCCAGCGTGGAATCCAAACGCCTGGCTATCGATAAAGCGGCTTACGGTACGGATGCGCTTCGCAAACAACGCGAGGATATGATTCTGCGCGCGCCGCGGGATGGTATCATTGGCTATCGGGCGGCTGAAGTCGGCGCGATAGCTACGGCGGGAACCAAGGTTTTTTCTCTGGTTGATACGAGTCATGTTTACGTGGATTGTACAATTTCCGAAAATGACGCAGCTGTTTTGTTGCCGGGCATTGGCGTAGATGTAACGATTGATGCTTTGGGACAAAAGTTTTCCGGAAAGCTTATTTATGTGAGCCCGGCAATGGATGATTCTGCAAAAACTTATACGGCCCGTTTGGAACTGGATCCGGCGCAAACGCAAATTAAAGCCGGACTTTTCGCGCGTACGCAGGTGGATGTCATGCAGCGGCCACAGACGCTTTTTGTGCCGAAGGAAGCTGTGATCAAGAAGAATGGGCTTACCTCGGTTTATATTGTTAAAGATGATCTTACGGTAGAAAAACGGGATGTGAAAATTGGCCTTTTAAATGATACGACGGAAGAAATCATTGACGGTGTTCAGAACGGTGAAGTGGTGGCGCTGACGAATCAGGACCGGTTGAAGGATGGCATGAAGATTCAGGTGGATGATACGGGGGCTTCATCATGAATATCACCCGTTTTTCTATTCGGCGGCCGATTGGTATTTCCATGATTGTGGCTTTTTTTGTTGTGCTTGGTTTATATAGTTATTATCGCATCGGCGTTGAGCTCCTACCGGCCTTGAATACGCCTTATGTGACGGTCACGGTGAAGTATCCGGGCGCGAATGCGGAGTCGATTGAGCAACAGGTCATCAAGCCGGTTGAGGATGCTCTTTCGTCGGTTTCAGACATCAAGAAAATGACATCGACAGCTAGCTATGAAAAGGCTCGCATTACTTTGGAGTTGGAGTTTTTTGCCAATGCGGATTCAGCGGCGATTGATGCGACGAAAAAAGTAAATGCAATCCGCGGCAAGTTGCCGGATGAGGTTGAAGAACCGGTAGTCATCAAGCGGGATATGAACGCAACGCCGATTGTCGAGCTGGCTATCACGTCGCAGAAGCCTTTGTCGGTGATTTATTCCAAGACGCAGAATACGTTTCAGGATGTGATTCAACAGGCGTCCGGCGTATCGGAGATCGAGCTTTTCGGCGGCCGCGATAAAGAAGTTGCCATTGAAGTTGATAAGGATAAGATGGCCGCGTATAAACTGACGCTGGATAAGATTGTGGCGGCGGTTGATGCGGAGAACCAGCTGCTGCCCTCTGGCTCTGTTTACACGGAGACTTCGCGCACGGATGTGCGCGTGATTGCCCAGTACAAAAAGGCGGCGGATATTGAAAAAATTGAAGTAACGAATACGGCGGGGCAAAATATACCGCTGACAGCTTTCGCTACGGTACGGGAGCAGGATGCGCGAATCAGCCGTTATGGCCGGGTGAACGGGCAGGACGCCGTATCGATGCGCATTTATAAAAACAGTGATGCGAATATTGTTTTAACGGCGGCGAATGTTATGAAAAACATTCAGAAGCTGCAAAAAACGTACCCGGATTATCAGTTTACCGTAGTCAGTAATGATGCGGACTATGTGCAGAAATCTTTGCATAATACAATGGGGACAATGATTGAGGGGCTTTGTACTACGGGACTGGTGCTGTTTTTGTTTCTGCGTGGCTGGCGCTCGACCGCAGCGGTTATGATTGCCATTCCAACATCGTTGATTTCAACTTTTTTTGTGATGTATATGGCCGGTTTTACGTTCAATATGATGTCGTTGATGGGCATGACGCTCTGTGTCGGCATTCTGGTTGATGATTCGATTGTCGTGCTGGAAAACATTACCCGGCATTTGCAGATGGGTGAAGATGCGCCGACGGCGGCAGAAAATGGCCGTACCGAAATCGGCATGGCGGCCATTGCCATTACTTTATGCGATGCCGCTGTGTTTATGCCGATTGCTTTTATGTCGGGGATGACCGGGCAGTTTTTTCGTCAGTTTGGGTTGACGATTGTTTTTGCCGGACTGTTTTCTTTGTTTGTTTCGTTTACACTGACGCCGATGCTGGCTTCCCGGTTTTTTAAAAATGGGTTTCAACCAACGGACCGGAAAATCTGGCGGGTCATGGATCGGATTGAGTCGGTAGCTATCGAGCATTATGACCATATTTTGCGCTGGAGTCTGGCGCATCCGAAAAAGATTCTTTTGCCCTGCTTTGGTATTTTTTTGTTGTCGATTGCCTTCATCCCTTTGCGGCTGGTGGGCTCAGAGTATATGCCGCAGACAGATGAAGGAAGTTTCCAGGTACTGGTGCAGCTGCCGGTGAGCAGCTCGGTGGAGCAAACCAATCAGACGATGCTGCGGCTGGAAGACAAGCTGCGAACGATTCCGGAGATTAAATATTATTTGACGAATGCGGGCGGCACGAATGATTATGAAGGGCGGGCCAAGGTGCAGCTCTATGATCGCAAGGATCGCAGCCGGTCGGTCTGGGCGGTTACAAATGAGGTGCGGGCGTTTGCCTCCCAACTGCCATATGCCGATGTGATGGTGTCGGAAACACAGTCGTCTGTTGCCGGCGTATCAAGCAGCACCAACGCCCGTTCCGGCAGCGGCATGATGCAGCTGGAGCTGCGCGGCAACAATTTTGATTTATTGAATGCCGCTTCGAGCAAAGTGCAGAAAATATTGCAGAATGACGTTGCCGGCGTAACGGATATCAATTCTTCCTATACGGAGGGCGTGCCGGAAATCCAGCTGATGGTAGACCGCGATCGGTTAAAGAGCTATGGCGCTTCCCTGGCGGATGTAGAAACAGCGTTTTCTTCGGCCATTACGGGACGTACGGCGGGGACGATTGCCAATGATGCGTTGAATGACGGGCAGGATACGGATATTTATGTGCGTTTTATGAATGCCGATGGTTTTAAAATTTCCGATATTGCCTCGGTGCCGCTCAGCGCCAACGGAAAGCTTTTGTATCTGGGCGATGTGGCTGAAATCCGCAATGGCACAGGGCCGGTCAGCATCCAGCGGGTGGATAAACAACGTTCGATTACGATCGGGGCCAATTTAGTCGGACGCCCGCTGAATGATGTGATTCAGGATACGGCCAAGCTGCTGAATCAGGCTAATTTAGGGGAAGGCGTTTCTTATCGGTTTAGCGGGCAGGCTACGCAGATGAATGAAACGTTCAGCGAACTGTTTATGGCTTTGTGTCTGGCGCTGGTTCTGATTTATATGCTGCTGGCGGTTTTGTATGAGTCGATGAGCACGCCTTTTATCCGTATGTTTTCTTTGCCGCTGGGACTTATCGGAGCCATTTTCTTGTTGTTTCTTACCCACAATACATTGAATTTGTATTCGCTGATTGGTATTCTGGTCATGGATGGTATTGTGGCCAAAAATGGCACGCTGCTGCTGGACTATACGCTGACGCTTATGGACCGTGGGTTGACGGCATATGATGCGATTGTAGAAGCCGGCAAAGTACGCTTGAAGCCGATTTTTATGACGACGATCACGATGATGGTCGGCATGATGCCGACAGCTCTGGCGATTACAGAAGGTGCAGAGACGCGCGCCAGCATGGCCTGGGTTATTATTGGCGGACTTTTGACCTCTACGGTATTTACCTTGCTGGTGATTCCTATTATCTTTTTGTTCTTTGAAAATCAACCGCCTCAGACTTGGCCAAAAATGATTTTTCGGTTTTTCCAACAGGGGAAAATACACCGTTTTTTAGTAAAAAAGTCATTGCCAGAAGGTAAGTAATTGATGTATAATAAGTATAGATAACTATAGTTGAAAGTGTAAGAAAAAATACTGCATGGATCGCAGGAGGTGGATATCATGAGTGCAATTAACGGATTAAGTTCTCTTCGTCAGCTGGATCAGACGCAGGCAGCGTCGGCAAAAAGTATACAGAAGATTACCAGCGGGTCGCAGTATCCTTCCGCGTCGGACGGAGCGTCGGCATATTCTATTCTGGTGCGGATGTATTCCAATATTGATGCTTCAGCGCAGTACAATAGCAATACGCAGACGGCAAATGCTATGCTGTCGACAGCAGCCGGGGGCGTGAGCTCAACGGTGGATGCGCTGAGTTCACTGCAGCAGCAATTGATGGGTGCGGCGAATGGGACCAACAGCCAGAGTGATATCGCTGCTATCGGTAAAAATGTCAATCAGACGATTGCGGCGGTCAATGACAATGCATCGGTTAAGTTCAATGGGCAGTCGCTGCTGGATGGATCGCAGCAGGTTACTGTGGCAGGCGAGCATGGGTATACAAATACCCGTTTGGGGGATATGACGGCTCAAGGGCTTGGCCTGACGGATAAGAACGGCAAGTCGGTTATTGATCTTTCCTCGCAGAAGGGTATTGCCAGTGCGCTGGATACAGTGAATAAAGCCTTGGACAAGGCTTTGAATGAATCGACGAATATTGGTGCGGCGCAACAGAATCTGTCATCCGCCTCGGCGAATTACACGACGCAGCAGACAAGTCTGACGGCGGCAGCTTCGACGATGGGCGATACGGATCTCGCTTCTGAGGTAACAAAGCTTAAATCTTCACAGACACAGAATGCCTTGGCGCTCTATGCTGCGAAGCTGAACATGCATAGTCGGTCTTCCGTGCTGGCTTTACTGCAGTAAGTAACATACGTATACTGAAAAGCTGCCACAGAGATGTGGCAGCTTTTTTATGAAATTTTCATCTGTGCCGTGTATAGTGAGGGCAAGGTTGGATTTTTGCGTCTATGTATGATAGAATTTATAGAATATCACTTTGTAAGGGGGATTTACGGTCATGGCATTGTTGGATATAAAAAAAGCAGGGGCGCCGGTGTTGAAACAGGTATGTACGCCGGTTCATAAAATTGATACAAAGCTGAAAAAGCTTCTGGACGATATGGCGGAGACAATGTATGAAGCCAATGGCGTTGGACTGGCAGCGCCGCAGGTCGGCGTTCCGATACGTATGGTAGTCATTGATGTGGGCAGCGGGCTGGTAGAGCTGCTCAATCCGGTGATTACCGAGCGTGAAGGGTCTGATGTTGATTCAGAAGGCTGTCTCAGCGTGCCCAATATTTTTGGCGATGTGGAGCGTGCTGCTAAAGTGACGGTTGAATACATGAACCGGAACGGCAAGACAAGACAGCTGACGGCAGAAAAGCTTTTGGCGCGGTGCATTCAGCATGAATTGGATCATTTGGATGGAACGCTTTTTATTGATATTGCCAAGAGTTTGCGCCGGGAGGAATCGAAATGAAGCAGCTGCGAACTATTTTTATGGGAACGCCGGAGTTTTCGGTTCCTTGTTTGGAGAAACTGACTGCGGTGACGGAGGTAATCGGCGTTGTTACGCAACCGGATAAGCCGCGCGGACGGGGGCAGCATCTGTTGCCTTCACCGGTCAAGGTTTTTGCCCAGGCGCAGGGGATACCGGTTTATCAGCCGATGAAAATCAAAGATGAGAGCTTTGTGCCTGTATTGGAGCAGCTCAAGCCGGATTTGATTGTCGTTGTGGCTTTTGGGCAGATTTTATCGCAGCGTATTCTTGATATTCCTCCGGCCGGCTGTATTAACGTGCATGCATCGCTTTTACCCCGCTATCGCGGCGCGGCGCCTATGCAGCGATGCCTTATGGATGGCGAAGCGCAGACGGGCGTGACGACAATGTTTATGGATGCTGGATTGGATACGGGCGATATGCTGCTGAAGGCTGTGCTGCCGATCGGCCCGGACATGAATATGAACGAGCTGCATGATGCGCTGATGGAACGCGGGGCGGCGCTGCTTTTGCGTACGATTGAGGCGCTGCAGCAGGGAAGTCTGGTGCGGGAGAAGCAAAATGATGCGGATTCCAATTATGCGCCGATGCTGACCAAGGATACGGGTCGTATTGATTGGACAAAATCAGCGCAGGAGATTCACAATCTGGTGCGCGCTTTGGATAGTTGGCCGGGTGCTTTTTGTACGTTTGATAACGCTAAATTTAAGATTTGGCGGACGCGGCTGACGGAGCAGACCGCTGCGGCGCAACCGGGCGAGATTGCTGCTTTTACCGCAGGGGGCATGCTGATTGGCACCGGGCAGGGGCTATTGGAAATTCTTGAGCTGCAGGCGCCAAATAAGAAACGTATGGCGGCAAAAGATTATTTGCGTGGGCATGCAATCCCATTGCATGCGTGTTTCGGATAAAATGAGGGATAGTTATGGTAGATCGTATGCATGTTAGTGAACGGCCGCGTAAACGACTGTTTATCGCCCTATTGTCTGTCAGCTTGCTGGTCATGGCTTTTCTGGCTTGGGCGGTTTGGCGCGTCAGTTATTTGGGGCTGCGGGAGATCAGCAGTTATTTGCCGCTGGTGCTGGGCATCCTTTTTGCCGGGGTGTTTTTAGCGATTGGAATCGGAATCGCCGGTATTGTCGGAGCGATTCTGGGGTTGCCATTTTTATCGATGTTTCAGCGGCGGACCTATGCGCTGATCAATTTGCTCTTTCCCATTGCGATTATGCTGGGAAAGATTTTTGGCTTTAATCGGCGGAAGATTGAACGTTCGTTCATCGAGGTCAGCAATCAGATCATTCATCAGCAGCATATAAAGGTGCCAGCCGACCGGTTGCTGGTAGTTACACCGCATTGTTTACAGCTGGCTACTTGTCCGCATAAGATTACTCGGGACCCTATGGCCAACTGCCAGCGATGCGGTGGCTGTGATATCGGCGCCCTGACGGCGCTGGCGGAAGAGATGGGGTTTCACTTTTTTGTGGTGACCGGCGGAACGCTGGCTCGTCAAACGGTGAAAAAGATACGGCCCAAGGCGGTGCTGGCGATTGCCTGCGAACGTGATCTTACGAGCGGAATTCAGGATGTTTACCCGCTGCCGGCGGTTGGCGTGTTGAATATCCGTCCGAACGGGCCGTGCTATAATACGCATGTGGATATTGATCTGGTACGGCAGGAAATACAAAAATTATTGCTCGATAAAGAGGAGAAATGAATGGATAAAGCGCGGGAAACAGCGATAAAAGTGCTGCATGAAGTTCATAGCAACGGCGCTTATGCCAATGTGGCGCTGGTGCAGGCTCTGCGGCGCGCGGCACTGAATGAGGCGGATCGGCGGTTTGTAACGGAACTGGTTTATGGGATCGTAAAAGCCGGAGATACGCTGGATTGGATGCTGCAGCGTTATGTAAATCGTCCTTTGTCCAAAATGCCGCCGATGATTCAGGAGATTTTACGTCTGGGCTTATACCAGATCTTTTTTTTGGATAAGGTACCGGCTTCCGCAGCCTGCAATGAGGCGGTAGAACTGACAAAACGCTATGGACATGCCGGTACCAGAGGATTTGTGAATGCGGTGTTGAGAACGGCGGTACGGGAACCGGAAAAAGCAGCTTTTCCCAAAATACAAGGCCAGGAGGCGCAGTATCTGGCGCTGTCGGCGCAGCATCCGGTCTGGTTGGTAAAAAAATGGATAGCGGCTTTTGGGTATGAAGAGACAGCGAAGCTGTGTGCTTTTGATAATACCGCACCGGTTTTGTCGGTCAGAACCAATACGCTGAAAACGGACCGGAAAGCTTTGCTGCGGACGCTGGCTGGTGAGGACGTTGAAGCGGCGACATCTGATTGGGCGCCGGAAGGGGTTTTATTTGGAAAACACGGCGCTTTGGACGCACTGCCTTCACTGCAGCAGGGGCTGTTTCAAGTACAGGATGAAAGTTCGATGCAAGTAGCGCATGTGGTTGATCCGCAGCCGGGGGAGTTTGTGTTGGATGTCTGCAGCGCTCCGGGCGGCAAGACGACCCATATGGCGGCTTTGATGAAGAACCGTGGGCATATTCTGGCCGTTGATATTTACGAAGGAAAGCTGGCGCGGCTGATGGAGAATGCTGTGCGGCTGGGCGTATCCATTGTTGAAACAAAATGTCAGGATGCGCGTACGATTGGGGCGGTATATGCGGAACAGGCAGATCGCGTTCTGGTGGATGCTCCGTGTTCCGGACTGGGGGTGCTGCGCCGCAAACCGGATGCCCGTTGGCGAAAGACGCCGGCCGAATTGGCCGCGCTGCCGGAACTGCAGTTGGCGATTCTCCGGAGCGCTGCTTTGGCGGTCAAACCAGGCGGAGTTTTGGTATATAGTACCTGCACGATTACAGAAGAAGAAAATAGCGGCGTAGTTCGTGCTTTTTTGGATGAACAGCCCAATTTTGAACTGGAAATAACCGGGAACTTTTTGCCAGTGAAAAAACGATCGGATTCTATGGTACAGCTGTATCCGCAGCGTGATGGAACCGACGGGTTTTTTATTGCCCGGATGAAAAGAAGGATGTAGATTGCAAAATATTTTTGGTCTAACGGTAGAAGAACTGACGGCGTTGCTGCGGCCTTGGAAAGTACCTGCTTACCGCGCTCGTCAGATTGCCGAATGGATGTATCAGCGGCAAGCAGAATCTTTTTCCGTAATGACAAATTTGCCGGCTGTTTTAAGGGAGCAGTTGGCTGAGAAATTGCTTATACAGAGAGCGTCTATGCTGGATCGCTGGGACTCCGCGGATCGGCGGACAACAAAATTTCTGTTGGCCTTTGCCGATGGCGTTGCTGTCGAAACGGTTCTTATGCGGCATTCGTATGGCAATAGTATTTGTGTATCGACGCAAGCCGGCTGTGCGATGGGATGTGTTTTTTGCGCCTCTACCGTACATGGCGTGGTGCGTAACCTGACGGCGGGAGAGATGCTGGCGCAGACTGTTTTTATCAATGATTTTTTGAAGTCTGCGCAGGAGCGGGTTGATACGATGGTATTGATGGGTTCAGGAGAGCCTTTAATGAATTATGAGAATGTGCTTGGCTTTATCCGGCTGGTTCATGAGCCGTATTGTCTGAATCTTGGCTATCGGAACATTACGTTATCTACCTCGGGCATTGTGCCGCAAATGTATGCTTTGGCAAAAGAAAATCTGCCGATTACCTTGTCTGTTTCCCTGCATGCTCCGAACGATGAAATTCGTTCCCAGCTGATGCCCGTGAACAAAAAGTATCCTATTGCGGCGGTCGTTGCTGCCGGCAGGGATTATGCCGAGCAGACGAAGCGCCGGGTGACATATGAATATATTCTGATTGATGGCGTCAATGACAGCGAAGAAGCGGCTCGGGAATTGAGTCAGCTGCTGCGCCATCAGTTGGCCAGTGTCAATCTGATTCCCATCAATCCGGTGGCGGAACGCCATCTGAAGCGGCCTTCGGCAGAACGTGTCGAGCGGTTTGCCGCCATGCTGGAACGATGTCATATAACCGCTACGGTTCGTCGGGAAATGGGGACGGATATTCAGGCGGCCTGTGGACAGCTGCGCAACCAGCATTTAGAACCCTGAATGCGTTTTTTGACTTGTATCCGGGACTGCCCTATAATGAAGAAGTATGGCTGGGGAGTGAGTCAGTGGGATTTGTAAAATGGGAATCTTTTTTAGAAAAACATATTGAAGGGTTCTTTAATAAAAAATTCAGCAGCGAACTGGAGCCGCCGGAAATCGAGAAGGCGCTGGGTCATGAGCTGGAGCGTTGCCGTAAAAGGACTCGCGGCGAAAGTCAGGTGCCTAATGCCTATGAGATCAGCATGGGCACCGAGGATTATCAACGGCTGTCTTCCAAAAGATTGTTGGATGAACTTTATCTTTTTATCGAAAAAAATCTTATTTTGACGGATGCATTTATGGATGGCCGATTGCAGCTGACCTTTCGGGAGGATCAGACGTTATCTTTGGGCATGTGCGGCGTGTCTTCACATTATGAAGAAGCCGCTGCTGTTGACGCACTGGAGGCGCAGCATACGCTGGTTCTGAATCGTTCGGCATTTACTTTGCCATTAAATCTGCCGACCGAGTATAAGATGGCATCTTTGACGGTAATCGAGGGTCCGGATCTGGATTCTTATCTTGAATTTGGTGAAAAGAAAATCTATATCGGACGACGGGACAAAAATGATTTTATTCTGACCGATACCAAGGCTTCCCGGCTGCATGCTTACGTTGCATTTGAAAGGCATCGTCATATTTTGTACGATGCTAAAAGCTTGAATGGCACTTTTGTTGATGACCGGCGGGTTACATCGGTGTGCCTGCGAGCCGGGGACAGGATACGGATCGGCAGTACTGTCCTGCTTTATGAGGTGATTTGAGGTGCAGACAGCGTTTCTGATTCGCATAGTGAGTGTCGTGTTGCAATATGGCATGCTGCTTTTCTTATTCATGTTTGTGTTGCGAGTGGCCCGGCTGATACAACGGGATATAAAAGGAAAAGCGGCGTCCGGCGTCCGCGAGACGGCCGCCGACGAAGCGATTCTTACGGTACTGCAGGCGCCGGATGCGTCGCTGATTGGCCGAAGGTTTGCGTTTACAGCAGAGATAGCAATTGGCCGCAGTCCGGATAATGATATTGTTCTCAATGATACGTTTGTATCTCACCATCATGCGGTGATCACTCGTTTCAATAATTTGTTCGTGATTGAGGATTTAGCGAGCAGTAATCACACTTATGTCAATGATGAGTGCCTGCAGCAAAAAACGTATTTGCAGGCAAACGACCGCATTCGTATCGGTGGGGTAATCTTGAGATTTGAGAGGTGAGCATTTTGACCAAAGTGTATCAAGCAACCGATATAGGGACGACGCGTCCTACCAATGAGGATAGTCTTGCCTGTATAGAACCGGATACATATATTGTGGCCGATGGCATGGGAGGCCATGCTGCCGGAGAAGTGGCCAGCCGGATTTTAGTCGATACGGCGCGGGCTGTTCTGGCGCCGGATACCGTTTATAGCGAGCAAATTCTGAGGGAAGTTGTACTGCAGGCCAACCGGGCCATGCTGGAGGCTATTCAGCAGCATCCCGAATACACCGGCATGGGGACTACCGCTACGCTGTTTCATCGGGAGCGCGGGCAGGGCTACTGGGCTCATGTCGGCGACAGCCGTCTCTATTTGCTGCATCAGGACTGTTTGCAGCAAATCACCCGCGATCATTCGCTGGTTTCTGATTTAGTGGATAATGGTTCGATTACGCCGGCAGAGGCGCGCGTGCATCCGCGCCGCAATGTGCTGACACGGGCGGTGGGAGTGGAGGCTGATCTGACTGTCGATACAGGAAGCTTTCCGCTGCAGTCGGGGGACATGGTTTTGCTTTGCAGCGATGGTCTGACAACGGTTTTATCGGATACGGCTATCCGGCAGATTTTACAGGATGATCAGGCTGAGGATAAAGCTGATACGCTGGTCAAGAATGCTTTAGCGGCTCAAAGTCATGATAATATTACAGCTATTGTAGTGATGATTTATGATGTATAAGGCAAATTGGCGGCTGCTGCTTCTTCCGGCAGGAATTTTGCTGCTGGGCACCGGGGTGCTGGAGCTGAAGCAGTATCCTCATCTGCAGACAGATTTTTTGCCATGGCTGGCAGCAGTTATTATCACATCTTTTTTGGTGCAGTTTTTTGTGCAGCGGCGTTTGCCCGGATGTGATGGACTGCTGTTTCCGCTGGTTATGTTTTTTTCCAGTATAGGGCTGATAATGATCGCCCGCTTGAAGCCGGTGTTGTTTATTCCCCAGCTGCGCTGGCTGTTGATTGGTATGCTGGTTTTTTGTCTGGTTGTTTTTTTTGCCGAGCAGATTCGACCATGGCTGCATTATCAATATTTACTAGGACTTACCTGTATTTTGCTGCTGCTGCTGCCGTTGGTTCTGGGTACGGAAATTGGCGGCAGCCGGAACTGGCTGGTGTTTGGGCCGTTTCAAGTGCAGCCTTCGGAATTCAGCAAGATCCTGATTGTGATGTTTCTATCGTCTTATTTGGCGGATCACCGCAATTTGCTCACGCTGCCCAGCCGGAAGTTTCTTTTTCTGGAATTGCCGCCGCTTCGTTTTATTGCACCGCTGCTGTTGATTTGGGGCATGGCGTTGCTGATGTTTGTCGTGGCGAAGGATTTGGGATCAGCATTGCTTTTCTTTGGCATTGCGATTTTCATGACGTATATGGCGACAGGAAGTAAATCATACATTTTTCTGGCAATGGTGTTTTTTTCCGCGGCATCGACGTTTAGCTATTTCTTATTCGCGCATGTCCGGGTTAGGTTTGCTATCTGGCTGCATCCCTGGGCTGATCCGAATGGACAGGCTTATCAGATCGTGCAGTCGCTGTTTTCTTTTGGCGCTGGGGGTGTCTGGGGCACTGGTTTTGCCCATGGGCATCCGGGTTTTATCCCCGAAGTTCATACGGATTTTATCTTTTCGGCGATTGGCGAAGAGTTCGGCCTTTTAGGCGTGATTCTGATCATGACCGGTTATGCAATTTTATTTTACCGGAGCATTCGGATTGCGCTGGATTGTCCGACTGATCAGCAGAAACTTTTAGCTGCCGGCTGCGGCATCGTTTTCTTTCTGCAGGCATTTATTATCATTGCCGGCGTTACCAAATTCTTGCCGCTTACCGGCGTAACGCTGCCTTTTATCAGTTATGGCGGCAGCTCGATGGTATCCGGATTTATTTTGCTTGGTTTGTTGACGGCGCTGTCAAAAAAGGAGAATGGCCATGCGTAGGCGAAATATACATACGTGGATATTGCAGACGACGGTTTTTCTTTTGGGAATTTTTGCCTGTTTGATGCTTTATATAGTATATATACAGGTTGTTGAAGCGAATGCCCTGGCGGTCAATCCTTTGAACCACCGGGGGACGGCAGCGGCGGCAGAAGTGCATCGCGGGGCCATTCTTGATGCGCAGGGACGCTCGCTGGCGGTCACTTCGCCTAATGGAGAAAGAAAGTATCCTTATGCGGCGGCTGCGGCGGCCGTTACCGGTTACATCGGTGAAAAGATTGGCGCTACCGGCATTGAAGGCGCTGCCAGCCGGGAGCTTTCGGGCGATTCGGAGGAATTCAGCCGGCTGGGACCGATTGCGCAGCTGCTGCGATCTTCCCAGGGAAATGATGTCCGGCTGACGATCAATGCCAAGGTGCAAAAAGCCGCGTATGAGGCGCTGGGCAATCGCCGCGGCGCCGTAGTGGTTCTCGACGCTGGTACCGGCGCTGTCCTGGCTATGGTCAGCCGCCCTTCCTTTGACCCGGCGGATGTCGAAGCACAATGGGAGGATCTGCGGCAGCGGGCAGACAGCCCGCTTTTGAACCGCGTTTTATATGGGCTATATCCGCCCGGATCCACGATCAAGCCGCTGATTGCGGATGCCGCTCTGACGGAAGGCATTACCACGCAGCAGGAAATTTTTAATTGTACGGGTAAGCTGGATTTAGGCAATGGCTATACCATTGCCGATAGTCATGGCGAAGTGCATGGCCGCATTAATTTAAAGCAGGCATTGGTGGAGTCTTGCAATGTAACATTTGGTACCCTGGCTATGCGGCTGGGCGGTTCAAAATTGCAAAAGGCTTTTGAACGTTTTGGCTTTGCCAAATCCTTGGATGGCGAAATGGCTTCCGCCGCACCGCATTTGCCGGATTTTTCCCGACTGGGCAAGGGTGATACGGCGCAGATCGGCATCGGGCAAAGTAAATTGCTGGTAACGCCGATCTCCATGGCTATGTTGGCGTCTTCTTTTGCTAATCATGGGGTCATAATGCGTCCTTATATGATTGATGAGGTTGTTACTCCGTCAGGAACGGTTTTGCGGAAGGCGCAGCCGTCGCAGTGGCTGAAGGTTGATACGCCGGAACAAGCCAGCCTGATTGATGGTTTTATGGAACAGGTTGTTGAACATGGCACCGGTACTTCTGCCGCCGTACGCAACATCAGGGTTGCAGGCAAAACGGGGACCGCAGAAAATGCCGCTGGGGCGGATCACGCTTGGTTTATTGGCTCGGCAGCTTTGCCGAATCGTCAGATTGCTTTTGCCATTATTGTTGAGAACAGCGGTTTCGGCGGAACGGAAGCTGCGCCGATTGCGAGAAAAGTCATTCTTAGTTTATTGGATATATAGGAGGGCGGAATACCATGGTACAAGGCATTTTAGACCATCGCTATGAACTTTTGGAGCATATCGGTGGCGGCGGAATGGCAGATGTATATAAAGCGCATGATAATGTATTGGATCGTTTGGTGGCAGTAAAAATTTTACATGCTCAATTGGCTGGCGACGCCGAGTTTATTGAGAAGTTTCATCGGGAAGCGCAGGGCGCGGCCAAGCTTTCCCATCCGAACATTGTCAATATTTACGATGTTGGCGAGGAAGCTGACAAGCATTACATTGTCATGGAATATGTGGCGGGAGAGACGCTGAAAACAAAGATTCAGCAACAAGGGCATTTATCCGTTGCCGAATCCCTGCGGATTGGTAAGGAAATTGCCAAAGCGCTGGCTCATGCGCATGAGAATAATCTGGTACACTGCGACATTAAACCGCATAATATTTTGGTCATGGCGGACGGCCGTATCAAAGTGGCTGATTTTGGTATCGCCCGGGCGGTGACTTCTTCAACGATGACTTATAATGGTACGGTTGTAGGTTCCGTGCATTATTTTTCTCCCGAGCAGGCTAAAGGGACAAAAATCACGCCGAAATCGGATGTCTATTCCCTGGGCGTCGTTTTGTATGAAATGCTTACGGGGCAGCTTCCTTTTGTGGGGGAGACGACAGTCAGCATTGCGCTCAAGCATTTACAGGAGGAACCGGCTTCAGTGCGTCAGCTGGATGCAACCATTCCGCCGATTGTGGAGGCTATTGTCCAACGGGCGATGGCCAAAGAACCGGATGAGCGGCCCAGCAGCGAGGAGCTCGTGACGGAAATTAGTCAGGCTGAAGATATGCTGAATCCAGGTGCGGCGCTTTCACCGGCAGCAGTCGATCCTTTTGCAACCCAGATGATGCCGCGGGTGGCCGAAGGACAGGAATATGATATGACGGCGGCGGACGAAACGGCAACCGGATCGATGTTTAAATCAAAAAAGTTTATTTTTGGGTTGCTGGCGGTTTTGATTTTTGGCTTTTTGGTAGGCGCTTTCTTATCTTATGGAAAGTTCTGGAGCAATGCCGAAGTAGAAGTTCCGGACGTAGTCGGAAAACCGATGGCATTGGCCCAGCAAGTGCTGGAAGCAAAAAATCTTCGGGTCAAAGTAGCCGAAACCTATAATGAGTCCGTTCCGGCAGGGCAGGTGGTTTCGCAATCGCCGGAAGCGGGCTCTAAGGTCAAAGAACAGCGTCTGGTAACGATTTATGTCAGTAAGGGCGGCGAGGATGTCGAAATGCCGGATCTGCAGGGGATGACGCGCAGCGCTGCCGAGGAACGGCTCAAGAAAATGGGCCTGAAGGTTGGCAGCATCTATGAGAAGTATTCTTCTGAGGAGGATGCGGGCACCGTCATTGCGCAGACGCCGCGGGCAGGGTCTAAGATCATGAAGGGGCAATCGGTAGATCTCACGATCAGTAAGGGAACGAAGTCAAAGAAAGTCCGGGTGCCTGATTTTACCGGAGGAACGCTGGATGCGGCGCAATCGAGTTTGTCATCGTTGAAGCTCCGGACCGGCAAGGTTGTGAAGCAGGCCAGCCGTCAGGCGGAAGGAACCATTGTCAGCCAGACACCGGCTGCTGGGAGCGAGATTGAAGAAGGCAGCGCGGTTGATTTTGTTGTTGCGGTGAAGTCGAATGACAAGCCGGCGGTCAAACCAAATGAGCCGGAAGGCAAGACGCCTAACAAGAAAAAATAGTCCTTGATGGATTGTGGATGACAGAAATGTCAAAGGAGCGTTTATGGAGCAGGGCAAGGTCATAAAGAATAATAATAGTTTCTATTATGTTCAGGATGCAACGGGATTGGTTACCTGTAAATTGCGCGGTCGTTTTAAGAAGGACCGCTGCAATGTGGTTACCGGCGATGAAGTCGTTTTTTCCCGTCTGGAAGACCAGTCAGGCGTTATTGAAACGCTTCTTCCCCGGCGCAATCTGCTGCGGCGGCCGAGTGTAGCCAACATCGATCAGGTGATTGTGACTTTTGCCGCCGCGGAACCCGATCCGCATCCGCTGCTGGTGAACCGGTTTCTGGTTTTGGCGGAATGGTCGGAAATTCCGGAGATTGTGCTGTGTCTGAATAAGGTGGATTTAGTGGATTCAGCAGGCAGGCAGGCGGCGTTAGCGGCTTATGGAGAAATTGGCTATCGGGTCATCGTGACGTCGACAAAAAATGGTGAGGGCATTGACGCACTGCGGGAACAGCTAAAAAATCGGGTTTCGGTTTTTGCCGGGCCTTCCGGCGCGGGGAAATCATCGCTGCTGAATGCGTTGGATCCGGCGTTGGATTTACGTACCGGAGAAATCAGCAGCAAGATCAAACGCGGACGGCATACGACGCGGCTGGCCCAGCTTTTGCCGCTGGCCGGCGGCGGGTTTATTGTTGATACGCCGGGTTTCAGTTCGTTTGAATTGGAAAAAATTGAACCGCTGCGGTTAGCTGGCTATTTTCCTGAGTTTCGTCCCTTTCTGACCGGATGCCGTTACCGGGGCTGTACACATAGCCATGAACCGGATTGTCTGGTGAAGCAGGCGGTGGCTGAAGGCCGGATTCAGGCGGTGCGTTATGATGCTTATTTGAATATTTTACAAGAAATAGCGGAGAGGAAGCGTGAGTATACATGATCAAAATAGCCCCATCTATATTGGCAGCCGATTTTTCCTGCCTAGGGGAAGAAATACGCCGTATCGAAGCGGCGGGAGCCGAATATGTCCATATTGATGTGATGGACGGCAGTTTTGTGCCGGAAATCACCCTGGGGGCGTCGGTGGTCAAGCGTCTGCGTCCGACATCAAAGGCGGTTTTTGATGTTCATTTGATGGTGGAACATCCGGAGCAGCAGATTGACTTGTTTGCCAAAGCTGGCGCGGATATCATTACGTTTCACGCCGAGGCTGCCGTTCATGCGCATCGTATTGTGCAGGATATCCGGGCGCATGGCTGCAAGGCTGGACTGGCGCTGAATCCAGGAACACCTTTAGCGATGGCCGAAGAGCTGCTGGGTGATCTTGATATGGTCCTGCTCATGACAGTGAATCCTGGTTATGGCGGACAAAAATTTATACCATCAATGTTGAGCAAGATTAAGCGGCTGCGCCAGTTGCTTCAGAAAAATGATGTGACTGCGGATATCGAAGTTGACGGCGGCATTAATGTCGATACGGCGCCGCAGGTGATTGCTGCCGGCGCCAATGTCCTGGTGGCCGGATCGGCGGTTTATGGAGCAAAGAATATCGGGCAGGCGATTCAGGCGCTGCGCGGTTGATACAGGGGGAACGAAAGATGGAAAAGGCAGTGGTATTACTTTCAGGCGGGTTGGATTCAACGGTTTGTATGGCTGTCGCTCAGGCCAAGGGGCTGGAGCTGTATCCAATCAGTTTTAATTATCATCAGCGGCATAGTATCGAATTGGACGGCGCCAAAAAGGTTGCTGATTTTTTCGGCGTTCAAAAGCATCTGATCATTGATACCAATATGAATGCTATCGGCGGCTCGGCGCTTACCGATCAGGCCATTGCCGTGCCGGAGGGCAATCCCGAACGCGATGATATTCCGGTGACGTATGTGCCGGCGCGCAATCTTATTTTTCTCAGTTATGCGCTGGGTTATGCGGAGGTAGTAGGCGCATCATACATATATATTGGCGTGAATGCCGTGGATTATTCAGGGTATCCGGATTGCCGTCCGGAATTTATTGAGAAGTTTCAAAATCTGGCTGATTTTGCTACGAAGGCAACGGTAGCTGAGCATAAGAAAATCAAAATAGAAACGCCGTTGCAGGATCTTTCCAAAAAAGATATTGTCCTTTTGGGCACCAAACTGGGCGCGCCGCTGCAGTTCACACACAGCTGCTATAAAGGCGGGGAAAAAGCCTGCGGGGTCTGTGACAGTTGCCGGCTTCGCCTGCGTGGGTTTGCCGAGGCCGGTGTGACGGATCCGATTGCGTACGAAAAACAGGAGTGACCACACATTGAAGGATGTACAGCGCAGCCGTGATCAACGCGGTATTGTTATTCAGCGGGTAGGAATCAATGAGGCGCATTTGCCTTTCTTGATTAAGACAAAAAAGGGCGATTTTCAGCAGGTCCTGGCCAGAATTCGATTTACGGTTTCTTTGCCGATGGAGTATCGGGGAACGCATATGAGCCGTTTTTTAGAGATTTTGAATCAATGGAGTCAGAAACCGGTGGCGGAAGATGAGATGGAGTCGATTTTGAGCGAGGCGATGGAGCGTTTGGAAGCAAAGTCAGCCAGTCTGCAAATTGATTTCAAGTATTTTATTGCAAAAAATGCGCCGGTCAGCGGTAAAACTTCTTTTCTGGATCTTGATTGTTCTTTTGCCGGTGAAAAGCAGCGGGGAGAGCCGATGCAGTTCATTTTGGGCGTTGAGGTGCCGTTTACTTCGCTTTGCCCCTGCAGTAAGGAGATTTCCCGTTATGGCGCGCATAATCAGCGCGGGCTGATGCGCGTGAAAGTTCGTTTTGCACCGGGGCGGGAATGCATTTATATTGAGGATCTGGCCCAGCGGATGGAACAGCAGGCATCTTGTCCGATTTTTCCGCTGCTGAAGCGTGAGGATGAGAAGTATGTCACGGAAACGGCTTATGAAAATCCTAAGTTTGTCGAAGATATTCTGCGGGATTTGGTGCTCATGCTGCGGGAGCTGCCGGGAATTGAATGGTTTTCAATTGAGTGTGAAAATTTTGAGTCGATTCATAATCATAATGCTTATGCAAGTCATGAGGAATTTGTTGAATAATAGATTCGGGGTAAAAGTCTATGAAACGTTTAATTGTCAATGCCGATGATTTCGGCCTGCAGTCAGAAGTCAACCGTGGCATTATAGCTGGATATCAAAAGGGTTGTATCCGCAGTACTTCGTTTGTGGCGGCGGGAAAAGCGGCCGAAGAAGCAGCGGAACTGGCGCGCTGTAACCCGGGACTTGGCGTGGGGGCGCATCTGACGTTGGTAGCGGAGCGTCCAGTCCTACCGCCGGATCAGGTGCGCAGTTTGATTGATGAAAACGGTTGCCTTTTTGCGGATCATGGAGTTTTTATTCGTCATTTTCTTCGTGGGGAAATCCGAATGGAGGAGCTTTACCGGGAATGCGACGCGCAGATTGCGCGCGCGGAACAGTTGGGCATTCGGCTTTCGCATATTGATAGTCATCAGCATCTGCATGTGCTGCCAAAGCTGATTGATATTTGCATTGAGCTGGCTAAGAAGCATGGAGTATATAAAATGCGCCTGCCGGCAGAAGATTATTTTTTTAACGGCGGCTATGCAGCGCCGCTGGGCCGGTATGTTGCCAAATGCGGTCTGACGGCATGCGCACGTCTGGCCAGGCGCAAGATGACGCGGGCGCATATTGCGGTTCCTCAGGCGTTTTTTGGCATGCTGGCGGGCGGCAATATGCATGAACGGTATTTTATTGGCATCCTGCGGGCATTGCCGGAGGGAACTTCAGAAATCATGGTACATCCCGGTATTGACAATTTGGCATTGGACAACATTTATCATTGGCATTATCATTGGGAAGAGGAATTAGCTTCGGTGCAGTCACCGGAGGCGATGGCGTATATCAAGGATCATCATGTGCAATTGATTTCTTTTAAGGAGTTAGCGGATGAATAAATTCTATAAGCGGCTGGCAATTTTGCTGGCGCTGGTCTTTGGCATATCTGGCGCCGTCATCTATTTCACGGTAGACATTAACACGCTGGAAAATTTGACCGTGTTTCAACCTTGGTCCATTGCGCTGGCAGTGTTTTTTGTTGCGGTCGGATTGCTTTTAGATGGCAGCCGTTTGATGCATCTGGTTCATATATCTAATGAACATATTACTTTACTGCAAGCCGTGCAGGTTGTTTTTGGCAACTATTTTCTGGCTTTGCTGACGCCGGGGGCTACCGGCGGCGCTGTTGCGCAGCTGATGTTTTTGAGGCACGCCGGCGTTCCTACCGGCAAGGCGACGGTCTTAGTGTTTGTCCGGACCGTTGTTTCCATTTTGTTTTTGGTTCTTTGTCTGCCGTTTATCTTTATGCATGATGTTAATATTTTACCGGGTATTTCCAATGGCAAGCTGATGGTGCTTTCTCTGACGGCTTTTATGGTGATTGTTTTGCTGGTTGGAGCGATCAATTTTAATATTTTTGATCATCTGGCCGTTCATATTGCCCGTAAGCTTTCGCCGGTGCGCCGCCGTACGTTTATTACGATGTATCGTGATACGCAGCATGCCGTGCGCCTTTTGGCTTCGTCTCCGCGGGGAATGTTGCGCGTTTTTGTCGAGTCGGGCTTGTCGCTGATGGCAATTTATGCCGTGGTTCCCTGTTTGCTTTTGGGGCTGGGGGTTCATGCCGATTGGTATACAGTCATGGGCCGGATGATTTTTTTGAATATGTTGCTTTATTTTATGCCGACGCCGGGAGGGTCCGGAATTGCGGAGGGTGGTTTTGTCCTGTTATTCAGCACGACAGTTCCGGCGGGGACCGTTGGTATCGTAGCAGTTTGCTGGCGGTTGATTGCTGAGTATCTTCCATTTTTAGTTGGTTTTTATTATACGATAACGGTTTTTGGCCGTGATTTTTTAAATAAGCAATAAATAAAAATACTGAATTGACAATGATTTTGTAGTCAGGCGTGTAAATCTGCGATATAATAACTATATCATGAGAACAGGTGCTGTTTAGCTCAATAGGGAAGTCCGGTGTGATTCCGGCGCGGTCCCGCCACTGTATAGAGGAACGCTTTCGTCAGTGCCACTGGGCATTTGCCTGGGAAGGCCGGAAGTGTGATGATTTTAGCCAGGAGACCTGCCTGTTCGTGACACCGATCTATGCATTGCGGCATAGGCGGCCTACGGTTGATAGGCGGGTGGTGTGGAGCAGCTTTGTATGTGTTGCCCCCTGCCCGAATGGACAGGGGGCTTTGTGTTGAAAAAAAAGCAGCTGCGCGGCGGGTATACGACCGGCGCTTGTATGGCGGCCGGAGTCAAAGCCGGTTTGTTGTTTCTGCAGGGTGAGTATTGTGAAAGTCTGCAGCTAGAAGCTTTGGACGGGACGCTGCTCAAGATTCCCGTCAAAGCCGTTACGGCGGTAGAAGGCGGCGTGCAGGCAGAAATCATCAAGGATGCCGGCGATGATCCCGATATTACGAATGGAGTTTCGGTGTTTACAACCGTTCGTTTGCTGCCGGATGGCGCCGGGATTCATTTTAAGGCGGGCGACGGTATTGGAATGGTTACGAAACCGGGGCTATCGGTCCCGGCTGGGGAACCGTCCATTAATCCGGGACCACGGCAGTTAGTTAAAAATGTTGTACAGAAACTTTTGGGAGATACAGCCGGCTGCGAGGTTGAGGTGTCGATTCCGGCCGGTACAGAACTGGCGAAACGCACCTTGAATCCTATTTTAGGCGTCATTGGCGGCATTTCCGTGATCGGGACGACCGGCGTGGTTCGGCCCATGTCAGAAGAAGGGTTTAAGAATTCTTTGGTGCCGCAGATTGATGTTGCCAAAGCGGCTGGTTTTGAATCTTTGATTTTTGTGCCGGGCAAGATTGGCGAAAATATTGCTTTGCAGTGCGGGTTACCCAAAGAAGCTGTGGTCCAGACTAGTAATTTTATCGGTTTCATGCTGGAAGCTGCGGCGGAGCGGGAGATTAAGCGCGTCATGCTTCTCGGACATCTGGGCAAGCTGGCCAAAGTGGCAGCCGGGGTGTTTTACACCCATAACCGGATTGGCGATGGCCGGCTGGAAGCCATGGCGGCATATTCGGCTGCGCTGGGCATGCCGCCAGCCGGAGTGCGGCGTATTTTGGCGGCGACGACGACGGAGGATGCAATGCCGGTCATTGAGGAATATAATTTGCTGCAGGTTTATACGGTGTTGGCAGAACGCGCCAGCCTGCGGGCGGAACGTTATGTATTCGGCGATATGCAGATTGGCACCGTGATGGCAACGCTGCGGGGAAAAATTTTAGGCATGGACGCACACGCCAGAGAGATAGGAAGGGATTTGCATTGGAATATAAAATCATAGTGGCCGGGATTGGTCCGGGCAATCCGGATTATGTGCTGCCGGCGGCGACGCGAGCGATTCGGGAGGCGGCGGTTTTAGTCGGCAGCCGGCGGGCGCTTACGGATTTTGCCCGGCGGGATCAGGCAACTTTTCCCATTACTGGCGATATTGAAGGCGCGCTGCGTTTTATTCGCGAGCAGCGGCAAAGCTGCGAGGTGGTGGTTATGGTATCCGGCGATCCGGGCTATTATTCTTTGCTGGACGCCCTGCGCCGCGAGTTTTCTGCTTCGGCGATTCAGGTGATTCCGGGCATCAGTTCCGTTCAGTTCGCGTTTGCCCGGCTGTCTCTTCCCTGGCATGACGCCCGTCTTTTAAGCCTGCACGGTCGCCGCCCTTCGGATGATGCCCTGCGCTATGCGCCGGGGACGATGCTGGGGCTGCTCACGGATACGGAATATAGTTCCAGAACGATTCCGGCGCTTCTCATGAAGCTGGGCTGGCCGGAATCGGCTGCCGTATCGATTTGCGCGCGGTTATCCTATGAAGATGAGACGATTGTAAGTACAACCTTGAAGGACGCGGCGGCGGTCCCGGAAGAAACACATTGTATAATGGTGGTGAGAGGATAATGAATTTATTAGGAATTGATGATGAGGACTTTATTCGCGGCGATGTGCCGATGACGAAACAAGAAATCCGCATTCTGACGTTGGCGAAAGCGCATATTGGGCCAGAGGCTGTTGTCATTGATATTGGCGCCGGGACGGGCTCTATTTCCATTGAAGCGGCTCGGCTGGCTCCAGCTGGACATGTGTATTCCATTGAACGCACGGCTGCGGGTATCGCCTTGATTCAGGCAAATGCCGAAAAGTTTGGCGTGACCAATCTCACACCGGTTCATAGCGAGGCCCCGGCCGGGTTGGAACAAATTCCGGCCTGCGATGCCGTCATTATAGGCGGTAGCGGCTGGCAGCTGCATGAAATCTTGGATGTGGTTTCTGCAAAGCTGCGGACGGGCGGCCGGATTGTGCTGAACTGTATTACCATTCAGACGCTGGCTTCCTGTCTCGCTTATATGCGGCAGCATTTGGCGCAGTTTTCGTATGAAGCGGTTCAGGTACAGGTCAATCGTCTGGAAGCGGTTGGTCCGTATGATATGGCGAAAGCAATTAATCCGATTTATATCGTGACTGGTATTAAAAAGAATGCATAGGAGGAAAATTTAATGAAGGTATTTATTGTAGGAGCAGGTCCCGGCGATCCGGAGTTGATCACAGTAAAGGGACAGCGCCTTTTGCAAACGGCTGATGTGATTATTTATGCCGGTTCTTTAGTGAATCCGGCCTTGCTGGATGCGGCCAAAAAGGATGCGGTCATTTATAATTCGGCATCCATGACGCTGCCGGAAGTCATTGATACGATTACGGCGGCAGTAGCCGAGGATAAAATGGTCGTGCGGCTGCATACCGGCGATCCGGCTATTTATGGCGCGATTCAGGAACAAATGGACGCTTTGAAAAAGCGCGATATTGCGTTTGAAGTCGTTCCGGGCGTAAGCTCCTTTTTGGCCACGGCAGCGGCGCTCAAGCAGGAGTACACTTTGCCGGATATATCGCAGACGGTTATTATTACCCGCAATGAAGGGCGTACGCCGGTACCGGAACGTGAAAATCTGCGGAGCCTGGCACAGCACCAGTCGACGATGTGCATCTTCCTCAGCGTCCATATGCTGGGCGATGTCGTCAAAGAGCTGATTGCCGGCGGCTATGACAAGACAACGCCGATTGCCATTGTGCAAAAAGCATCCTGGCCGGAGCAGAAAATTGTTCGGGCTACTTTGGAAACCATTGTAGAGGAAATCAAGGATAAGGATATTTCCCGTACGGCCATGATTGTTGTCGGCCATTGCCTGAATGCCGATTATTCGCTGTCGCGTCTCTACGCGCCGGAGTTCAGTCATATGTATCGGAAGGCATCGGAATGAGATGCGCTGTTTTCGCGGCAACTGCGCACGGCCTGCAGCTGGCGGCTGAATTGCAGCAGAAACTGGACGGGTCGGCGGATATATTTGTCAAGAAAGGCCGGGAAGCCGCGATTCCTGTCCGTTGCTATGATACGCTGAGCAAGGCGGTCCGGGAGGCTTTTTACCAATATGACGCGCTGATTTTTTTCATGGCGGTCGGCATCGTCGTCCGTCTGATTGCCCCGTGTTTGAAAAGTAAGCTTACAGATCCGGCAGTGGTCGTTTTAGACGAGCAGGGAAAATATGCGATCAGTCTGCTTTCCGGACATGTCGGCGGCGCGAATGAACTCACGCGGCAAATCGCGGCGATCTTTGCCGCTGAGCCGGTGATTACTACGGCAACGGATGTGAACGGAAAACTGGCTCCTGATGCCATGGCGGCTAAGCTGGGGCTTTCTCCGTACCCCAAAGCCAGCATTCAGGTCATGAACAGCGGCCTTTTGGAAGGAAAGAAAATCGACTGGCTGATTGATGATCAATTGCCGCGGGCGCTGTTTTTTTTGCGGGCGCTGACGACCGAAGGCGTGGAACCGCGTCTGTTCAATGTCAGCAACTGCGCGTCTCATGCAGGATTATCCGTTCTGATTACCGCGCAGACTTTGCCGGAGCAGCCCAATTTTTTGTATTTGCAGCCGCGCCGGCTGGTGGCCGGTATCGGCTGCCGCCGGGGAACGCCGGTAGGGCTGATACGGGAAGCTTTGACGCTGGCCTGCAAGAAAATTGGTCAGGATCTTTCCGCCGTTTCTTTGCTAGCCAGCACGGTGGTCAAGCAGGATGAACCCGGCCTGCTGCAGCTGGCGGAGGAAATGGACGTGCCCATTCGCTTTTTTGGCAATGCGGAGCTGCAGGCACAGGTTGACGCGTATGCGCTGCCGGAGTCTTCTTTTGTCAAGAAACAAATTGGCGTTGGCAATGTCTGCGGTGCGGCGGCGCTTTGCTGCGTACCGCATGGCAGGTTCGCATTAGAAAAAACAAAATTTACGAAAGTGACGGTGGCTTTAGTATGGGAAAAATAACTGTAATCGGCCTTGGGCCAGGCAGTTTGGAGGATATGACGCCGAAAGCTCTTAAGGCGATTCAGCAGGCAGAAGTCGTTGCCGGCTATAATACGTATATCAAATTGATTGAGACGCTGCTGGAAGGAAAGACGGTCATCGGCACCGCGATGATGCAGGAGATTGATCGCTGCCGGCTGGCGGTAGAAGCAGCGGTTGCCGGGAAAAATACCGTTGTCGTTTCCAGCGGGGATTCCGGCGTTTATGGCATGGCTGGTTTAGTGCTGGAAATCGCCTTGACGTATGAGAAAGAAAAGCGGCCGGAGATTGCAATCATTGCCGGTATTTCGGCGGTCAATGCCGCCGCGTCCATTTTGGGAGCGCCGCTGATGCACGATTTTGCCGTTATTAGTCTTAGTAATTTACTCACGCCATGGGATTTAATCCGTCGGCGGGTGGAGTGCGCGGCCAAGGGAGATTTTGTGATTGCGCTTTACAATCCTAAGAGTAAAAAGCGGGTGCAGAATATTGAAGAGGTGCGTGAAATCCTGCTGCAGTACAAATCTCCGGACACGCCGGTCGGTATTGTAAACAATGCGTCTCGGGTAAATCAGGCGCAAGTCATTTCAACTTTGCGTGATTTTACCAAGGAAGATATCAATATGTTTTCTATGGTGCTGATCGGCAATAGCAAAACTTATGTCAAGGATGGCTATATGATCACGCCCAGAGGGTATGAATTATGATTTTTGTCGCAGCGGGAACCCAGGACGGCCGTGAACTGGCGGCTCGCTTGCTGCAGGCCGGCTACCCGGTGACGGCTTCGGTCGTCAGCAGCTATGGTGAAAAGTTGCTGCAGGCGTATCCGGGCATGGTGATTAATGACGAGCCGCTGGATGAGGATGCGCTGGTTCGTTATATGGAGCTTCATGAGGTGCATGTTTTTGTGGATGCCAGTCATCCTTATGCAGCTAATGTTTCCCAAAATGCTATGCAGGCATGCCGTCGTTTGGCGGTTCCTTATATCCGTTATGAACGACAGAGCGTGCCTTTCCTTTATGATAAAGTATATTGTGTCGATAGTTATGAAGCAGCGGCAAAGAAAGCGGCGGAGTTCGGACGGAATGTTTTCCTTACAACCGGCAGCCGTAATGTCCGAGCTTTTACCGAGTCTGCCTATTTACAGGGGCATACGATTACCGCCCGCATTCTGCCGGTGGACAAAGTGGTCGCGGAATGCACGGAACTAGGGCTTACGCCAAAAAACATTGTCGCTCTTCAGGGGCCGTTTTCCAAGGAATTGAATCGAGAGCTTTATCGCCAATACGCGGCGGATGTCATTGTCACGAAAAACAGCGGAGAAATCGGCGGGACGGATACAAAACTGGAAGCGGCCAAAGAATTGGGCCTGCCGGTTGTCATGATTGATCGACCCCGCATCGCTTATGATATTATGGCGTCGACGTTCGATGAAGTCATGGCATTTGTGGCGAAACAAGTGAAGAAATGAGGAAAAAAGATGGAATTTATCAAACAGCCAATGGATATTGAAAACCGCAGTATGGAAATTATTGCGCCGCATTTAGCGGGACTGCAGCTGACCGATGCCGAAACAAAAGTATATTCCCGGATGATTCATGCTTCCGGTGATGTGGAATATGCTCCGGTGATCCGGATTCATCCGCAGGCTATTGCCGCAGCGCAGACGGCGTTAAAGGCCGGTTGTAATATTTATACGGATGTTGAGATGGTGCGCACTGGAATACATAAGCCGTCTTTTCATCGTTACGGCGGGAAAATCGAATGCCTCATTGCTGATGAAAAAGTAGCCGCGATGGCTAAGGCAGAGGGAATTACGCGTTCTATGGCGGCAATGCGCACTTTTGGTAAACAACTGAACGGCGCCATTGTAGCGATTGGCAATGCGCCTACGGCGTTGTTTGAAGTTCTGCGTCTGGCGGAAGAAGAAAATATTTGCCCAGCCGTGATCATTGGCATTCCGGTAGGTTTTGTCGGGGCGGCTGATTCCAAAAAAGCGCTGGCGGAGAATAACCGCATTCCTTATATTACGGTTGAGGGAACGAAAGGCGGCAGTCCGATTGCGGCCTCAGCTATTAATGCCATTATGTATTTACTTGATAACAGAAGGTGATGAAGCTATGCAGCGAAAAATACCGAGGATCGTTATCGCTGCAACGCAGAGCGGTTCGGGCAAGACTACGATTGTTACCGGGCTTTTAGCCGCGCTGCGGGCGCAGGGGATGCGGGTGCAGTCCTATAAAATCGGACCGGATTATATTGATCCCGGTTACCATGAGCTGGCCAGCGGTCGGCCCGGGCACAATCTGGATACATGGCTGGTGCCGTCCGATAAATTATCCGAAATCTTTCAGCGAACGGTACAGGATGCTGATATTGCCGTCATTGAAGGCGTGATGGGGCTTTATGACGGCGGCAGCGGCGGCATTAGTTCAACGGCGGCGATTGCCAAACTTTTAAACGCTCCGGTGCTGCTGGTCATTAATGCCAAAGCCATGGGCGAGTCGGCCGCTGCTTTGGCGCTGGGCTTTAAAAATTATGACCCATCGGTGCGTATTGCCGGCGTGATTTTGAACCGTCTGGGTTCTGATTCGCATCGGGATATGATTGTGGAGGCTTTGGATAAACTGGCGATTCCGGTTTTTGGCGCTGTATATCGTAATGATAAAATGACAATGCCGGAGCGTCATCTTGGTCTTTTGCCCGTGACGGAAAATGAGCAGGAAACCGCTGTGGTGGCAGAAATTGGCCGCACGATTGCCGCACAAGTTGATTTGGGAAAAATACGCGAACTGGCTTTTAGTGCGCCGCCGTTATGCGTGCAAGAAGAAACAGAGCGGACGGTTCAGCCGCGGGTTCGCATTGCCGTAGCTCGCGACGAAGCCTTTTCTTTCTACTATCCGGAGAGCTTACAGGTGCTGGAAGCGCAGGGCGCGCAAATCATTCCCTTCAGCCCGCTTAGGGATAAGGAGCTGCCGGAGGCTGACGGTTTGATTCTGGGCGGCGGGTTTCCGGAAATGTTTGCCCGCCCGTTATATGCCAATCAGAGCATGCGGGCATCCCTGCAGCGGGCCGCTGCCGCCGGAATGCCAATTTATGCTGAATGCGGCGGGTTTATGTATCTGATGGAAAAGATGGTTGATTTTTCCGGAGAGGCATTCCCCATGGCCGGGGTTATTCCTGGTATGGTTCAAATGAATAAAAAATTGCAGACAGTCGGGTATGTTGCGGCGGAAATGCTGCAGGATACTGTGTTGGGAAAACGTGGAACGGTTCTGCATGGGCATGAATTCCACTTTTCTTCCGAGTGTCCTCCGGAACCAGGACGGGAATATCCGCGGGCGTTTACCTTCCGCCGTATGCGGAAAGCGCAGAGCTATCCGGCTGGTTATGCCAAGGATAATATTCTGGGTTCCTATCTGCATTTACATTTCGCCGGCTGCCCGCAGGCGGCCGTGCATTTCGTCGCTGCTTGCAGTCAGTATCGGCATGAAAAAGAGGCCGATTGAATATGGGGCAAATTATTTTAGTGACCGGCGGAGCGCGCAGCGGAAAAAGCCGCTTTGCTGAAACATATGCGGCTAAATATGGCAAGCAGGTCGGCTATATAGCAACAGCGGAAATTTATGACGCCGAGATGGAATTTCGCGTTAAGCTGCACCGGCAGCGTCGTCCGGCTAGTTGGCAGACCTATGAGGCGCCGTTTGACGCGCATGCGGCTTTGGAAAAAGCGGGTAAAGTCTGTGATATGGTATTGTTTGACTGCTTGACACTCTATGTCAGCAATCTGCTTTGCTCGCTGCCTTCTATCGATGATTCCGATTACAACTATGCTTTGGCGAAGGAAAAGATGGACCGGCTGCTGGCGCAGGCAAAAAAAAATCCGGGAACAACAATTTTTGTTTCCAATGAAGTCGGCGGCGGCATCGTTCCGGAAAATCATTTATCACGGGAATACCGCGATATTGCCGGTATTGTAAATCAATGGGCAGCCAAAGCGGCTGATAAAGTATATTTGGTTGTCTGCGGGCTTCCGGTCGATATTAAGAAGCTGGCGGAAAATTGGGAGGCATAAGAATGGCAAACTATATCATGATGCAGGGAACAAGTTCTCATGTGGGGAAAAGTATTCTGGCAACGGCCTTGTGCCGGATTTTTTATCAGGACGGCGTCCGGGTGGTTCCTTTCAAGGCCCAGAATATGGCGTTGAATTCCTATGTGACGAAAGATGGACGGGAAATGGGACGGGCACAGGTGGCCCAAGCTGAGGCTGCCGGATTGGCTCCTGAAGTTGATATGAATCCGGTTTTGCTGAAGCCGACCGGCAACTCTTGTTCACAGGTGGTTCTGATGGGCAAACCGATTGGCAATATGTCGGCCGGCGAGTACCATCGCGGATACTCTGTCAAACTTTTTGATCAGGTCAAGGCCGCGTTGGAACGCCTCAAGGCTTCTTATGACACTATTGTCATTGAGGGAGCGGGCAGTCCGGCAGAGGTCAATCTAAAAAGCACCGATATCGTGAATATGCGGATTGCAAAATATTTGCAGGCGCCGGTGCTGTTGATTGCGGATATCGATCGCGGCGGCGCGCTGGCGTCGCTGGTCGGAACGCTGGAGCTGCTGGATGACGAAGAGCGGGCGCTGGTAAAAGGCCTCATCATCAATAAATTCCGGGGTGATATAACGCTGCTGAAGCCGGCAATTGACTTTCTGGAAGAAAAGACAGGTAAGCCGGTATTAGGCGTTATACCACATATTGAGCACATGGGAATTGATGATGAAGATTCTGTTTCGTTGGAGGAAAAGCAGGAATATCCAAGCAGCGGCGACATTAAGATTGCAGTGATTCGCACGCCAAAGATATCGAACTTTACCGATTTCGATTGCCTGGCCGGCGAAGAGGATGTGTCCCTGTATTATGTACAGGAGGCGGCGGGACTTGGGCAGCCTGATCTCATCATGCTGCCCGGCAGCAAGAATACTACGGAAGATATGATGTACCTGCGCAGTTCCGGATTGGAAACGGTCATTCGGGCGGCGCTGGAATCCGGCATTCCTGTGATCGGGATTTGCGGCGGCTATCAGATGCTGGGCCAGGAAATCCATGATCCGCACCATACGGAATCGGAACATGACGGAATTGAAGGCTTAGGCTTTTTATCGATGACGACCACTTTCAATGCCGAAAAATTGACGTCGCAGGTAGAGGCTGATTGTCATGACCTTTATTTCATGGGACAGAATATAACGGCGCAGCATTTGCGCGGGTATGAGATTCATATGGGACAGACCACTTTTCTTGGAGCGGCCGATAAACATCCGCTGCAGATTTTGAAACGGGCGGATCGGCCTTGTGACCAGATTGAGGGGTCGGCGCGCTTGGACGGCTTAGTTTTTGGAACCTATATCCACGGTGTTTTTGATCATGATGAGTTTCGCCGCTCGGTGCTGAATGCGCTGCGTTTGGCAAAGGGACTGCCGGCGCTGCAAAATACGCGCAATGTATATGCGGAAAAGCAGCATAGTTATGACGCGCTGGCCGATGTGGTGCGCCAGCATCTCGATATGGAAAAATTACATGCGATCATGGATGGGAACGAAAGATGATAGTCAGCTTTGGGGCTTTTCTTATGGATTGTGCGATTGGTGATCCAAGGTCAAAGTTTCATCCGGTCGTACTGATTGGAAAATTGATCGCATTTTTAGAAGGAATTTTTTATCGGCAGGCAGACACGGCGGCAAAGAAACTGTTTGCCGGAGCGATGGTTGTCTGTCTGGTATTGAGTATCTCCTATATGACGGCGGATGCCTTGTTGACGCTGACCGCCAGCTTTGCTGCGCCGTGGCTGGAGGATGTCGTCGCTGCTCTGCTGCTGAGCTTTATGATATCACCGCGCAATCTGGCGGAAGCCGGACGGGAAATCAAAAATTTTTTACTTGACGGTAATCTGGCGGAGGCGCGTCATAAAGTCGGCTGGATTGTCGGCCGGGATACGGATCAGCTGTCGGTGGGAGACGTGACGCGGGCCACGGTGGAGACAATTTCCGAAAATATTGTCGACGGCGTTATTTCACCGTTGTTTTTCTTTTGGATTGGCGGTGTGCCGCTTGCCGTTGCTTATCGAGCCGCCAATACGATGGACTCCATGCTGGGCTATCGCAATGAAAAGTACTTGTATTTTGGCCGGGTAGCAGCCCGGCTGGATGATGTCTTGAACTTCGTTCCCGCTCGTATTACCGGATTGATGCTGGTGGTTGCCGCCTGGTTGTTGAAACTGGATTATCGTAATGCCTGGCGCATGATGCGGCGCGATGCGTTGAAACATCCCAGTCCGAACGGGGGCTATACGGAAGCTACGGTGGCCGGCGCGCTGGGAATTCGCTTAGGCGGGCTGAATTATTATTTTGGACAGCCTTCTTTTCGTACTTATATGGGAGAACCGCTGCATGCCTTGGGCCCGCAGCATATTCAGCAAGCGATCCGTCTGATGTATCTGGTAACGGTTATGTTTCTTTTGCTGCTGGCAGTGGGCGGCTGGATTGGAGGTCAGCTTTTATGAGAGCTTTTTTGATCGGCTTACAATTCCTGACCCGTATTGCCGTGGTGCATCAGGATAACTGGACGATGGAAGATTTTGGGCGCAGCGTTAAGTTCTTTCCGTTGATTGGAGCGGTTTTGGGCGCTGTCTATGCAGCGGCAGCCTGGCTGTTCTTCATTTTTTTGCCGGCGCAGGATATCTTTCTTCCTTTGCATTTTACTTCGGTGTGTTTGTTAATTTTGCCTATTTTGCTGACCGGCGGTTTGCATTGCGATGGCTTTATGGATACAATGGATGGAGTGTTTTCCGGGCGTTCGCGGGAACGTATGCTGGAAATTATGAAAGACAGCCGGGTTGGTTCTAACGGCGTTTTTTCCTTTGTAATTCTCTTGCTGTTTGAATGGGCTATGCTGCTGGATACAGCCCCGTATTTTTTGGTGTCGGCGGCGTTTGTGGTCCCGGTGATTGCCCGTTTGATGATGGCAGCAGCGATTACGCTTTATCCGTATGCGCGGCCGGAAGGTATGGGCAAGGCTTTTGCGCAGTTTGCCAATCGGCGGTCTTTGCTTTTTGCGGCGCTGACAACGCTGTTGCTTTTGTTACCATGGGGTAAGCTGGCTTTTATCGCTTTGCTGCTTTGCAGTGGTTTTACGGCGTTTTTTGCGCATTATGTTGAGAAGCGTCTGGGCGGTCTTACCGGCGATGTCTATGGAGCCATTACAACGCTGAACGAAGCGGTTGTCTGGTTTACTTTTTTATTAGGCAGCGTTATTTTTACATATAGTATCAGATAGGGGAACCATGGATGCAGATAACAGCAAAAGTACCGGGGTCCTGTGGCGAGCTGGTGCAGGGAACGATGCGGGGAATTCCGTTTTTAGTTACTTGTCCGGTCAATCTTTATACCCGGGTGACAATTACCGATGCAAATCGGGAACAAGATGGTTTGGGAAGTAAGTCTAAAGCTGCGCTGGAGCGAGTTTTAGAGTATCTGGGCCAGTCGGAGTTTCCCTATGGCATATCGCTGGTTTCCGAGCTTCCCATTGGCAAGGGGATGGCTTCCAGCAGCGCGGATATTGCGGCCGTTTGTTTTGCCGCCGCCGCTGCTTTTGGCCGCCAGTTATCGGCAGCGGAAGTTTCCCGCATTGCCGCCGGGATTGAACCGACAGACGGCGTTTTTTTTGCCGGCATTGTCCGTATGAACCATATGACCGGAGAATGCTTGGAACGAATGGGCGATCTGCCGCGCTTTCGGATCGCTGTTTTTGATACTGGCGGCGCCGTGGATACGCTTAAATTTCATGAGCGCGAAGATTTGCAGGAATTGAATCTGCAGAATGAAGCTGTGATACAGGATGCATTGGCGCTTTTACGCTCTCCGGGTGATGCGGTTTCGATTGCTGAAGCAGCGACTCGCAGCGCGCTGGCCAATCAGTCTATTTTACCCAAACGCAATCTGGAAAGTATTCTTCATTTCGTCCGGGAACAAGGCGCTCTAGGGGTTAATATTGCGCACAGCGGCACGATCATCGGAGTCTTATTTCCGCCGGATACCAGTCCGCTTTTGGCGGAGGAAAAAGCCGGCCGTATGGCGCGCAGTTGGCGTCATCTTCAGTATTTGCAGTGTGTGGAAATGATCTCAGGCGGCTATACGATAGAAAACAGGTGAATGTATTGGAAAGACAATTTGTCCATGGCGGAAATATCTATGCGGAGCAACCGGCGGGAAGAGAATGGATTGATTTCAGCGCCAATATCAATCCATTAGGACTCTCCCAGGAAATTTTGGCGGCGATGCAGCAGAATCTGTCTCAGGTCGTTCATTATCCTGACCCGGAGGGACGGGAGCTAAAAACGGCAATTGCTGCTTTTTATGATGTTCCGGTGCAGGAAATCGTTTTGGGGAATGGCGCTGCCGAACTTTTATATGTGTATTTTCATATGTTTCGGCCGCAGCGGGTGTTGCTGCCGGCGCCTTCTTTCAGTGAATATGAGCGGGCGGCTTTATCTTCTGGCGCGGACGTTGCCTATTTTCCCTTGGCGGCTGCGGATGATTTTGCGATATGCTGGGATGCGCTCTTGGCACGTCTGCCGGAAATCGACTGTGTCATTTTCGGAAATCCTAACAATCCCACGGGGACTTTAATTACACGTCCGATGATGGAACGGTGTATTCAGGCGGCTGCCGCGGTGGGGACAAAGGTCATCGTTGACGAGTCTTTTATTGAGTTTCTGCCGGATGAGCAAAACTATACCGTTCGTTCCTTGACCGCGAAATATTCCAATCTTTTTGTCCTGCAGTCACTGACAAAATTTTATGCCATTCCCGGGCTGCGTCTGGGCTTTGGCTTGCTGGCGCCGGAAGCGGCAAAGAAAATGGAGTTTGGCAAAGATCCCTGGAATGTGAATCTTCTGGCGCAGAAGGCGGGGGTTGCGGCGCTGCAAAATGAAGCCTATCAACGGCAGAGCCGTGATTTCGTAGCGAGGGAAAAGATTTTTCTTTATGATGCATTGCGGCAATTCTCAACGCTGCATGTTTATGTGCCGGCGGTAAATTTTATTTTTATAGATCTGGGTAAGGAGCGGAATTCAACCGCATTTACGGCGCAGATGCGTCGCCAGGGCATATTGGTGCGGGATTGTGCCAATTATCCCGGGCTGGGCGATACGTATATCCGGGTGGCTGTAAAATCGCGGGCGGAGAATGAATTTTTGCTGGCGGCATTTCAGCAGGTGCTGGAAAGGAAGCCATGATGACAAAAATTATTCTTATTCGCCATGGACAAACCGAATGGAACCTGACCGGACGCTATCAGGGGCAGTCGGATATTGCGCTCTCGGAAGAAGGCCTTAAACAGGCAGCGTGTCTGGCGCAGAATTTTCCGCTACCGGCCGTTGACGCTGTTTATGCCAGTGATTTGCAGCGGGCAGCCGTTACGGCAAAATGTATTGCCGAGCGGTTTCAATGTTCTTTATACTTGAAGCCGGGCCTACGGGAAATGAATTTTGGCGATTGGGAAGGTCTGGATTATGCGGCGATCGCTAAACAATGGCCGGAAGAGGTGCAGAATTTTTTTGGACATCCGGATCAGCTGCGGGTCCCGCATGGAGAAACATTTGCACAGCTGCAGCAGCGTGCAGTGGCTGAATTCCGTGCGATTGGCGCCAAAGAAAGCGGCAAAACGATTGCCATTGTCGCCCATGGCGCGATTAACCGTACGATTTTAGCAGCGGCGCTGCACATGCCGCTGCATTACCTTTGGTCTTTGCGTCAGGATAACACGGCGGTAAATATTCTGCGGCTGGAAGAGAATTATGTGATGCTGGAACTGATGAACAGCACGGCACATCTGCCGGCAGCGCCCGAGTCGCTGATCTGAAATGAAATGTTTTTTTGTGTTATTTGGTTGGCGTTTATTTTAAAGGATGATTTGCCTTTTTCGGATTTCTGTATTATAATAAACGCAATATAGCAATGAGAAAGAGAGTAGGCTTTGCGGCTTTGTTCAGGGAGTTCTGCCATGATTGGGAGCAGAATCAAAGCGGAAGACCGAAGTTCACTTTTGAGCTTTGCAGTGAAGGGAAGTAGCTGTGACGTTTGCTGCGTTAAAGCGTATGAGTATTGATTAGGGTGGTACCGCGAAACAGGCTTTCGCCCCTTGCCGGGGGCGGAGGCTTTTTTATTTTAGGAGGGTCTGTATGGATGAGAAGATTGAACAACTGAAACAGGAAGCTGCTGAAGTGATTCGTAAACATGCGGCGACGCTGACGGAACTGAATGACATCCGTGTCAGGTATTTGGGAAAAAAGGGAGAAATTACCAATTTGCTGCGCAGTCTGGGGCAGCTTAGCCAAGAGGATCGCCCCCGGGTGGGACAAATCGTGAATACGGCGAGAGCGCAGCTGGAAGCGCTGATTGCGCAGAAAAATGCCGAGTTAAAGGCTCGTGAATTGGCGGATCGTTTGTCCAGCGAAGAAATTGATATTACGTTGCCGGGCAGAATGCAGCCGGCCGGTCATTTGCATCCGCTGACCTTGACGCAGAACCGCATCAAGAACATTTTTATGGACATGGGCTTTACGGTTGAAGAAGGGCCGGAAATTGAACGGGATTATTTTAATTTTGAGGCCTTAAATTTGCCGAAAGATCATCCGGCGCGCGATATGCAGGATTCATTTTATATCACGGATGAGATCCTGATGCGCACGCAGACATCGCCGGTACAGGCCCGCACGATGCAGGCGCACGAGCCAAATGCGCCGATCCGCATGATTGCGCCTGGGCGCGTATACCGCCGCGATGATTATGACGCAACGCATTCGCCGATGTTTACGCAGGTGGAAGGGCTGGTTATTGATCGGGGAATTAGTCTGGCGGATCTGAAGGGAACCTTGGAATTATTTCTGCATAAGATATTCAATCCGGATGTAGGCGTGCGTTTCCGTCCCAGTTTTTTCCCTTTTACGGAGCCAAGCGCGGAGGTCGATATCTCCTGCGTTATGTGTCATGGCAAAGGCTGCCGGGTATGTAAGGGAACGGGCTGGCTGGAAATTCTCGGGGCCGGTATGGTGCATCCTCATGTTTTGGAGATGAGCGGCTATGATCCTCAGCAGGTGAGCGGTTTTGCTTTTGGCCTGGGGGTGGAACGCATTGCGATGTTATCGTATGGGATCGATGATTTGCGGCTGTTTTATGATAATGATTTGCGTTTCTTGCGCCAATTTTGATTTGAACGAAGAAAAGGGGATTGATTATGCAGGTATCCATTAAATGGCTTAAAGATTATATAGATTTTCTGGAAACACCCGAAGAGTTGGCGGATAAGTTAACGATGGCCGGCATTCCCGTGGAAAATGTGATTCGTGCGGATCAGGGGTTGGAAAAGGTTGTTACCGGCCGGATTGAAAAACTGGAAAAGCATCAAAATTCGGATCATTTGCAGATCTGTACCATGAATGTTGGCGTCGGAGAACCGCTCACGATTGTGACCGGAGCCCAGAATGTCGCCGCAGGACAGATTGTGCCGGTAGCTTTGGTCGGCGCGCACCTGCCGAATGGGCTGAAAATCGCCAAGGGCAAACTGCGCGGCGTGGTTTCTATGGGCATGTTGTGTTCGGCAGGTGAATTGAAGCTTGATTTGTCTAAACTGACAGCTGAGCAGCAAGATGGCATTTATATTTTACCGGCGGATACGCCCATCGGCATGCCGGTGAATAAAGTTCTGGGGCTGGATGATGTGGTTCTGGAATTTGAATTGACAGCAAATCGGGGCGATTGTTTCAGCGTCATGGGACTGGTGCGGGAAATTGCTGTGTTGACGGGAAATCAGCCGCGCTGGCCGTTGATTCAGGTCCAGGAGGATGATGAAGACACGGCGGCCGGTCTGATTCAAATTGGCATTGACGCAGCTGATCTTTGTTCGCGTTTTTCTGCCCGCGTGCTGAAAAATGTTAAGATCGGTCCGTCTCCGGTATGGATGCAGCAACGCCTGGAAAGTGCTGGAATTCGCGCTATCAATAATGTCGTTGATGTAACAAATTTTGTCATGGTTGAACTGGGACAGCCAATGCACGCATATGATTATGATGCTATTGCCGGCCATTGTCTGCAGGCCCGCCGAGCCGTTGCCGGCGAGGAGCTGCATACGCTGGATGATTCTTCCCGGAAGGCTCGGGGAGAAGAACTGGTCATTGCCGATGCAGAAAAAGCGGCCGGATTGGCCGGTGTTATGGGCGGTCTGGAGACGGAAATCACCGAGCATACGCAGACCGTTGTTTTAGAAGCGGCGGCTTTTAACGGTCCGAGTATCCGCCGGACTTCAAGGGCTTGTGGGCTGCATTCGGAGGCTTCAGGCCGTTTTGAGCGCGGCGTCGATGTGACGCAGACACTGCGGGCGCTGAATCGGGCGGCTCAGCTTTTGCAGGCTATGGGTGCATGTACGGTTTGCGCTGGTACGGTTGATGTCTATCCGCAGCCGGCGCAGCCAGTGCAGGTTTCTTTTACGGTGCAGCAGATCAATGACCGTTTGGGAACCCGATTGGCGGGAGGCAAGATGACGGCAATTCTGGAAAGCCTTGGTTTCAAAGTGGAAGCTACCGGCAGCGACAGCTATTTAGTGACAGTACCGTCTTGGCGAAATGATGTGGCGTATATGGCTGATTTGTCAGAAGAAGTGGCGCGTATCTATGGCTTTGACCATATTGATTCGACGACGCCGGCGGGCAATGTCATGATGGCCCGGCAGAGTGACCGGCAGACTTTTATCGATCAGATGAAGTCGATTCTTTGCAGCCTTGGCATGGATGAGGAGAATTCTTTCAGCTTTACGCATCCGTCTATGTTTGATAAACTCAATGTTCCGCAGGACAGTCCGCTGCGGTGTGCGATTCCGATTATGAATCCGCTGACGGATGAATATCCTTTGGTTCGGACAACGCTCTTGTCGAGTATATTCGAAAATACCGTACGCAATCTTTCCCGAAAAAATGAAGATATTCGTCTTTTTGATATTGCTCCGGTCTTTTTCCCGAAGGCGCTGCCGATTACGGAGCAGCCGGATGAAGTGATCAAGGTGGCCGGTCTGCTAACCGGGCGCCGCGATCCGCTGGGCTGGGCGCAGAATAATGCCATGGTTGATTTTTATGATGCCAAGGGCATTGTGGAACAGTTGCTGGAAGGTTTGCATATCACGCATTATACCGTAGAGCGCGGCGAGCACTATGCAATGCATCCGGGCAAAACGGCTTTCTTTAAAAAGGGTCGTGAGGTGATCGCTGTGGTCGGTGAGGTTCATCCGGCGGTTGCGGCAGCCTTTGATGTGACGAAAAAAATGTATATTTTTGAAATGGATGTAGCAACGCTGATGAAATACAGTGCCACTAAGTTTAATTATCAGCCGCTGCCGAAGTATCCCGCTATTAGCCGTGATCTGGCGATGCTGGTCGATGAGAAGGTTTGCGCCTCGGCAATCGAGCAGGTAATTGCTAAAAATGCCGGTAAATATTTTAAATCGGTCTGCTTATTCGATTTGTATACTGGCAAACAGATTGCTGCCGGTAAAAAAAGCCTTGCCTTTGCCATGCAATTCCAATCCGCCGATAAAACCCTGACGGATGCCGAAGTGGATGAGGCTTGCGCGCATATTATGGAAGCCGTTACCAGAGATTTTGACGCGGAGCTGCGCGCCTGAGTATGAAAGAATAACGATCAGGGTCATCCTTCCCTGATCGTTATTTGTGTGATAAAAAAGGAATTTCCGTTTCGGGCAGCGAATTCAGTTTAGAAGAATAAGTAGTATAGGGTGGTCGTAATGGAAAATAAAATCGTGGTGGAGATTTTTGGCGAGCAATATCCGTTGAAAAGCGATGCCGATGCTGTTTATGTGCAGCAGCTGGCGGCTATGGTGGATGAAAATATGCGCGATGTAGCGCGGAAAACCCGCAGCTTTTCCGGGAATAAGATCAGCGTTCTGGCGGCGCTGCAGATTGCCGACGCCTATTTTCGTTTGAAAAAGGATTATGATGAACTGGTAGAATTAGCCGGTGGGAAATGAAGGGAAGGTTTGTTTTATTTTTTGAATGCAAAATTACGATTGATGTATTGGCAAAATAATGCTATAGTAAATTTGTGTATATTTACAAACAAAATTCGGGGAGGTCGTCATGTTTAACTTTAAGCGCAAGGATACAGAGTTTTTTGACCTGTTCGTGGAGAGTGCGGGCTATTTTTATAAAGGCGCTTTAATGATGGACGAAGTGATGCTTGATTATAGCAAGGCTGAGGCAAAAATGAAGGAGATCATTGATCTTGAACATGAAGCTGATGCGGTAAATGATCGGATCATTGATAAGTTGAACCAAACATTTATTACGCCGATTGATCGTGAAGATATTTTTGCGCTGGCCAACGGCCTGGATGACGGAGTTGATTTTCTGCAGGGAACCTTGCAGCGGATTGTTATGTATCGGACGGGTCCGGCGAAGGATGGAGCGGTTTCCATGACGAAGCTCCTCATTGAGTCGACCGAGGAGATTATTAAAGCTTTTTCTTTGCTGAAGGATATCAAAAAGAATCAGACCTTGATTTTGGAATCTACCCATAAGATTGGTAAGCTGGAAAGTGAAGGCGACCGCGTTTATCGTCATGAAGTAGCGTTTTTATTTGATAAGGTGAAAGATCCGATTGAGCTTATTAAATGGAAGGACATCCTGGAAAATCTGGAAGAAACGCTGGATCATTGTGAGGATGTGTCGGATATGATTCGCGGCGTGGTAATGAAATATGCCTGAGATGAAGATATTGATTTTTACGGTTATTGCCTTAGCGCTGCTTTTCGATTTCATTAACGGCTTTCATGATACGGCGAATGCGATTGCAACATCGGTTTCAACGCGCGCCATTCGTCCAAGCGAAGCTATTGTGATGGCGGCATTTTTGAATTTTCTGGGGGCAATGTACAGTACCGGCGTAGCAAAAACCATTGGCGCGGATATTGTAAAATCAGCTTTGCATGTGGATGAGCATATTATTATTGCGGCTTTGGCCGGCGCTGTTTTATGGAACCTGTTGACCTGGTGGGTGGCTTTGCCCAGCAGTTCATCGCACGCGCTGGTCGGTGGCATTATCGGCGCCATGCTGGTATCAACCGGCCCTTCCGGATTGAATTTTTTCGGCATTGGTAAGATCGTTTTGTCGCTGATTTTGTCACCGGTGATTGCTATTGTCAGCGGTTGTTTTATCATGAACATTTTGTTTCGGATCTTTGGCCGGTACAGCCCTTCGTTGATTAATGGTCGTTTTAAGAAGATGCAGCTTGTATCGGCGGCAATGATGGCATTTTCTCATGGTTCCAATGATGCGCAAAAATCTATGGGTATTATTACGCTGGCTTTGTTGAGCGGCGGATACATTGAGGTATTTGAAGTTCCCTTCTATGTTAAGATTTTAGCGGCTGTTGCCATGGCTTTTGGTACCGCCTTAGGCGGCTGGCGTATTATACGGACGATCGGCGGGAAAATTTTTAAGTTGGAGCCGATCAGTGGCTTTGCCGCCGATCTGAATTCTTCGATGGTAATTTTTTCGGCAACGCTGCTTCATTTACCGGTCAGCACAACGCATGTAGTCGCTGGTTCCATTATGGGCGTCGGAACCGCAAAACGCATCAGTGCGGTGCGCTGGGGGGTAGCGCAGCAGATGCTGGTTGCTTGGGTGCTGACAATTCCTTGTACGGCGTTGATGGGTTCTTTGCTTTACCAGATTGTTTTGTGGATTTTCTAATAGGGTTTTTCAGCTTGGAAAAGTAGTAATCTAAAAGCTTTTCTGGGCTTTTTTTGTATGCAACACAAGAGAAGGCAGGGATGAATATGATGATTACACGTAAGAATCATGCCGTATATGATGCCGGCATGATGTTGAAAGACATTGCCCAGGAAGTGCAGCCGGATTATGCCGGTAAAATTGTTGCGGCCAGGCTGGACTCTGTTTTGCGGGATTTACAAACGCCGGTAGGGGCGTATCAGACAATTGAATTTATTGATTTGTCAAGCGAAGATGGACAGCGAATTTATCGCCGCTCCGTGGTTTTCCTTTTAGTAACTGCAGTTACGGAACTTTATCCTGCCGCCGAAGTCATTGTCCGTTTTTTTGCGAATAAAGGGCTGTATTGCGATATCCAGTTGGCCGGCGGACTGAATGGAAAGATTGTCGGCGCCATTGAAAATAAAATGCGCGCTATCATTGAGGAGAACCGGCCGATTCTAAAAAAAAGTCTGCCTCGGGCTGAAGCGATACGTTTGTTTAAAGAAAATAAACAAATTGCCAAAGTCAATCTGATCTCTGCGTTGCAGCAGGAGCGCGTCAGCATTTATTATTGCGGTCAGGTTTATGATTACTTGTATGGTGCTATGCTGGGTGAAACCAAGGATTTAGGCGCTTTTGCTTTAGATTTTTATCCGCCGGGCATATTGCTGCGGACGCCGGAAGAGGGAATGGTCATTCCAGATTTGGTTGAACAGCCAAAGTTGCTTCAGATTTTGGAAGATGCAAAGAGCTGGGCCAATATTTTACATTGTGATTATATTCCTGATTTAAATCGGTATAATCATTTAGGTCGTTCGGGAAATCTGATTTTGGTATCCGAAGCTCTGCATGAAAAGAGAATTGCTGAGATTGCCGATGCGATTACCCAGAGTATCGTTCATTCCCGCGTCGTCATGATTGCCGGGCCGTCCTCTTCGGGAAAAACATCGTTTGCGCAGCGTTTGAAAATTCAATTGTGTGTGAACGGTCTGAATCCGATTTCGCTTTCGCTGGATGATTATTATCTGAACCGACAGGATACGCCGCGCAATGAGCGCGGCGAATATGATTTTGAAGCGCTGGAGGCTATTGATCTGTCTCTCTTTAATGAACAGCTGGTAAAACTTTTGGCGGGGGAAGCCGTCATTCCACCGCGTTATAATTTTGTTACTGGTGAACGCGAGTGGACCGGTAATCTGCCGATTCGAATTGACAGTCGGCAGCCGGTTATTATTGAAGGCATTCATGGGTTGAATGAAAAACTTACGGCGTCTATTCCCCGAAATCAAAAATATAAAATTTATGTTAGTGCGCTGACACAGCTCAATATTGATGGGCACAATCGGATTGCGACGACAGATGCGCGCCTCATGCGCCGTTTGGTCCGGGATTATCAGTTCCGCAATTCTTCCGCGCTGAAAACCTTGCGCCAATGGCCAGATGTGCGGGCTGGCGAAGAAAAAAATATTTTCCCGTTCCAGGAAGACGCCAATACGGTGTTTAATTCTGCCTTGATTTATGAGTTGGCGGTCTTGAAAAAATATGCGGAGCCGTTATTGCGTCAGGTGCCTTCGGATGTCGCTGAATATAGCCGGGCGCAGCGTCTGTTGGATTTTTGCATGTATTTTGACGATATGACCAATGAGGAAGATATACCGAACAATTCTATTTTGCGTGAGTTTATTGGTGGCTCTTGTTTCTTTACCGCTACAGGAGAACCAAAATACTGAATGGATAAAACAATATCCGCAACCGATTCAATTCGGCTGCGGATATTGTTTTATTGAAATACATGATTTAATTTTTTAAGGCCTGATGCAGATGTTCTTTGAGCGCTTGTGGATCGTCAATGTTCATCAATTCACCCAGCAGCTCCTTGGCGCGATTGGCGCTGAGAAAACGCATCTTGTCGCGAAAAAATTCTTCTGCAACCTGTGGGAAAAGTGCATAAGAAAGGATATCTTCTTCCGGGGCGTTTTTATAACCCTTTTCGGCCAATTCGTCACGGAACTGTTCCATCGTTTTCTCTTTGGCATCCTCAATCGTACAATCGGTAATGATTTCCGAATCTTTGATGCCGATGGAGTGGAGGAAACTCGTGCTGATCGGTTTCGGAGTGTGGCCGAATTTTCCGCGGGCGAGATCTTTAAATTCTTTCGGCACCATTTTGTAACGTTCACCCATCATGACATTGAAGGTTGCCATGGTTCCGACAATCTGACTGGATGGAGTCACCAGCGGCGGATAGCCGAGATCGGCGCGGACCCGCGGCATTTCGTCCAGCAAATCCTGATATTTATCTTCCATGCCCTGTTCTTTTAATTGATTGGTGAGATTGGAAAGCATGCCGCCGGGGATTTGGAAATCCAACACATTCGGGTTTACGTCAAAATATCCTTTAAGATTAAACTCTTTGATAATATCTTGTTTTACTTTCAGAAAATGTTTGGAAATCGGCGTCAGTTCCTGACGATTCAAGCCGGTGTCATAAGGCGTGTCTTTCAAGGTTTCAATCATCGTTTCCGTGCAGGGCTGCGAAGTGTCACAAGAGAACGGCGCCAGCGCCGTATCAATGATATCCACGCCGGCCTCAACAGCTTTGAGATAGGTCATGGAACCAAAACCGCTGGTATAATGCGTGTGCAGTTCAATCGGTACTTTGACGGCGGCTTTAAGTTTTTTGACCAGATCTTCGGCAACGTAAGGTTTCAGTAAGCCTGACATATCTTTAATGCAGACGGAATGAACGCCCATTTCTTCCAAGGTTTTCGCCAGTTCGACAAAAGTTTCGTTGGTGTGGTAAGGGCTGATCGTATAAACCAGACAGCCCTGCACCTGTGGTTTTTCCTTACAATGCAGCGCTTCATCAATGGCGGTGCGCAAATTCTGAATATCATTTAAAGCGTCAAAAATACGGAAAATCTTTACGCCGTGCTGTGATGCCTTCCGTACGAAAGCCCGGACGACATCATCAGAGTAATGATTGTAGCCCAGAAGATTCTGGCCGCGCAGCAGCATTTGAATGGGGGTGTTTTTCAGGTGCTGTTTTAATGTATCCAGCCGCTCCCAGGGATCTTCGCCCAGAAAGCGCAGGCAGGTGTCAAAGGTAGCGCCGCCCCAGGCTTCTAATGCATTGTAGCCAACTTTGTCCAGTGCTTCCAACTGCGGCAGCATCTGGCCGATCCGCATCCGAGTAGCCACGAGAGATTGATGCGCATCGCGCAAAATCGTTTCCGTGATTTTTACCGGTTTCTTTTCCATAATGAATAACACTCTCCCATAAAAGAATTCAGGATACACATGACTTAATATAAAAACTATAGTACAACAATAATGGACATACAAGGTGCTGAGTTTGCAAATCCAATCATAAATACAGTATAAGGATTTAAAAATGTCTTGTCAATCCAAAGGGATAGCTTTTTAAAGAAAATTAAACAAAAATAACACTTTTTTTTCGTTGTTTTTATTTTTTACTGCATTCCTGCGTGATGATTTCATGATATGCCTGCAAGAGCTGCCGCGTTACTTTACCCGGTTCGCCATTGCCAATCTGATGCCGGTTGATGAAGGTCACCGGGGTTACTTCCAAGGTTGTGCTGGTAACAAAGGCCTCTTCAGCGCTATAAGCAAATTCAGGAGAAAACGCTTTCTCAACAATGGTAAGATCGAATTGCGGCGCGCATTTTTCTACAATAATGGAACGGGTTACGCCTTTCAGAATTAGATTGTTCAGCGGATGTGTCCACAGAACGCCGTCTTTGACTAAGAAAAAGTTACTGCTGGAGCCTTCGGTAATAAGATTGGCTTCCTTGCGGTACAAAATAGCTTCCTGATAGCCTTTTTTGTGGGCGCTTTGTTTTGCCAGTACATTCCCCAACAGATTCAGCGTCTTGATATCGCAGCGCAGCCAGCGGACATCTTCTTCCAACGAGGCATGGATGCCATTTTCCTGCCAATCGCTGTGTACGGCGGATTCGCGGATCACCATAGAAAGATGAGGCATCATTTTTTCCGGGAAGTAATGCGTCCGGGGCGCGGTGCCGCGGGTGAGCTGAAAATAAATCGTTCCGTTTTTAATCTGGCTTTTCTGGATGAGCTCTTCGTGCAGAGCGATCATTTCTTCGTCTGTATCGGTAATCGGTATTTGCAGCTCGCGCATGGAACGCCGATAGCGCTCCAGATGCCGGGCTAAGGCAAAGCTGGTGCCGTTGTAAATACGGGATGCCTCGTAAATGCCATCGCCGAATTCATAGCCGCGATCTTCAAGCCGGACCTTTGCCGTATCCAGCGTAATAAATTCTCCATCAAAATAACCCAGTTCTTTCAATTTGAAAGACCTCCTCAATATGATATTAATATCACTCATAATTATAGTAGAAAAATTTCCATAATGACAGGGAAAAATAATAAATTATAAAAAAACTATCTTTGTTAAATATCGCCTCTTGGTTTTTCCGGAAATCATTGCTATAATAAATATACTAATTTGTTTCAGGAAGATGGCCTTCCTGTTACATAATGTGTAAAATATTTTTGTAAATAAGGAGAAAATGTAAATGAAACTTGTTGTGACAATTGTGGGAAAAGATCGTGTGGGGATTATCGCCATGGTGAGCGCGATTTTGGCGGAACATCATGTGAATATCCTCAATATAAATCAAAATATTATTGACGGATTTTTTAATATGGTAATGATTGCCGAAATGAGTGACAGCACAATTCCTTTGCCGGAACTGCAGCGGATTTTGAGTGAGAAGGGGAAAGAAATCAATCTGGAAATCAAAGCACAGCATCAGGATATTTTTAATGTAATGCATAAAATTTGATAATTAACGGGGGACGCTGCAGTGATAACGATTGACGATATATTAGAAACAAACCGTATGATTACGGAAAATAAGCTGGATGTTCGCACCATTACTATGGGAATTTCTTTGCGAGATTGCGCACATCCGAATATCAAACAGTTTTGCCAGAATATCTATGATAAGGTCACGACGTCGGCAGAATTTTTGGTACAGACCGGCGAAGATATTGAAGCAGAGTATGGAATTCCCATTATTCATAAACGGGTGTCGGTCACGCCGATTGCTATTGTCGCCGAAGCCTGTAAAACCGATACGTATGTGCCGGTCGCCGAGGCGCTGGACAAAGCGGCCAAGGAAGTCGGCATCAATTTCATTGGCGGCTTTTCTGCCTTGGTGGAAAAGGGATATACTGCCGGTGATCGTATTTTGATCAATTCTATTCCGCAGGCTTTGGCTACTACGAAGCTGGTCTGCTCCTCGGTGAATCTTGGTTCGACAAAAGCCGGTATTAATATGGATTGCGTCCGGGAAATGGGTGAGATTATCAAACGTACGGCAGAGCTTACCCGTGACCGTGAAGCAATCGGTTGTGCGAAGTTGGTCATCTTTGCCAATGCGCCTGGCGATAATCCATTTATGGCCGGCGCTTTCCATGGCGTCAGCGAGGCGGAAAAAGTTGTCAGCGTCGGTGTGAGCGGACCGGGCGTTGTCAAACATGCGCTGGAAGAGCTTAAGGGCGCTGATTTTACTGAAGTGGCTGAGCGCATCAAGCGTACCGCATTTAAAATCACCCGTGTTGGTCAGTTGGTAGCGCAGGAAGCATCGAAGCGTTTAGGCGTTCCTTTTGGTATCATTGATCTTTCTTTAGCGCCGACGCCGGCGGTTGGTGACAGCGTTGCGCATATTATTGAAGAGATGGGCATTGAGAGCTGCGGCGCACCCGGGACTACTGCCGCCTTGGCGCTTTTAAACGATGCGGTCAAAAAAGGCGGGCTCATGGCGTCTTCTCATGTTGGCGGCCTCAGCGGCGCTTTTATCCCGGTGAGTGAAGATGCCGGTATGATTGATGCCGTTGCCTGCGGCAGTTTATCCATTGAAAAACTGGAAGCCATGACTTGTGTTTGTTCGGTTGGCTTGGATATGATTGCCGTTGAAGGCGATGTGTCGGCAGCGACGTTGTCCGGTATTATTGCTGATGAAGCAGCGATTGGAATGATCAATAATAAAACCACGGCGGTACGGCTGATACCGGTTCCAGGGAAAAAAGTCGGCGATGTGGTTCAGTTTGGCGGTCTTCTGGGCTATTGCCCGATTGTGCCGGTACGCAATCAATATAGTTCGGAGGCATTTATTGCCCGCGGCGGCCGTATTCCGGCGCCGATCCGCAGTCTGACAAATTAAGTTTTTTATGAACCAGGCTCCCTCTGACGAGGGAGCTTTTATGGTGGGAGGAATCTGGTTATGCGCGTTACCAAAAAGATTAAAGAACAAATGCTGGCAATTTTAGAAGATACTTATCGGGGCGTGAAGCCGGCTTTGATTTTTCGCAATCCGTTTGAACTGCTGATTGCGGTTATTTTGTCGGCGCAATGCACCGATAAACGCGTCAATGTCACTACGGCCCGGTTGTTTGCCAAAGCGCCGACAGCAAAGGATATTGTCGCTCTGGGACTGCCGGCGCTGGAAGAAGAGATCCGTGACTGCGGCTTGTTTCACAACAAAGCCAAAAACATTATGGCAACCTGCGTCATGCTGATGCAGGAATTTTACGGAGAAGTGCCGGCTGACTATGAAAGTCTGCTGAAGCTTCCCGGCGTCGGACGCAAGACGGCCAATGTGGTATCCAGCATCGCTTTTCATCGCCCGGCCATTGCGGTCGATACGCATGTGTTTCGCGTTGCCAATCGTCTTCACTTAGCAGTGGGGGAGACTCCGTTGGCCGTGGAAAAAGGATTGCAGCAGGTGATTCCCCGGGACAAATGGTCGGACGCGCATCATTGGCTGATCTGGCATGGACGTCGGCTGTGCAAGTCCCGGCGGCCGTTGTGCGGCGATTGTCCGTTAAATGAGTTATGTCCCAGCCGGGAAAAATGAACGGTTAACAGGAATAAATATTGCTTGCATAAATATTAAAAAGTGTGTATCATTATGCCGAAGGGTGTGAAGACTATGATTTATAGAAAACCGACATTTAATGATATTGAAGCTATCTATACGCTGATTAATACGTATGCGAATGATGGCATTATGCTGGCGCGGTCCCGCAATACATTATATGAGACACTGCGCGATATGATTGTCGCGGAGGAAAATGGCATCGTTGTTGGCGTGGGCGGGCTGCATATTATTTGGAACGAGTTGGCCGAAATACGCACAATGGCTGTTTTGCCAAAGAATGTCCAACAGGGAATTGGCGCGGAAATTGTGCGTCGGCTGACCGAAGAGGGGCAGTTGTTTGGCATTAAAAAGTTGTTTACGCTGACGTATAAGCCGGGATTTTTTAAGAAATTGGGCTTTTGCGAGATTACGAAAGAGGAATTGCCGCATAAGGTATGGAAAGACTGTATTGATTGTCCAAAATTCCCTAATTGTGATGAAATTGCCATGGTCAAAGATTTGTAACATTATGCAATAATCAAAACGTATATGAACAAGTGTTTACTGACAGTAGCGCATTGTTACAAAATAAATGATTTTTTTATTGACATGCTAAAAGAAAACTGTTATAGTGATTTATATCAAAAAAACAAATGCGACGCGCAAGAGAAGTAAGCAGTGAATTCTTTCAGAGAGCTATGGCGAGGTGAAACATAGCAGATGAAGCTGATGAAATACACTTGCAAGCAGCAGGCTGAACTTGAGTAGGCCGCGCCGGATTGCCACCGTTATTAAAGGCTAGGGTATGTATGTACCTGAAATGAGAGGCTTGCTTTCCGGCAAGCAGGGTGGTACCACGGGTTAAACGCTCGTCCCTGTTGAGGGGCGGGCTTTTTTTATTTGTTTTTAAAAGTTTCATAAAACAGGAGGAAGCAGCATGATTATTGTAATGTGTCCAAATTCAACGGAAGAACACTTGCTAAAAGTGGAACAGAAAATTGAAAGAGCCGGCTTATCTTATCATTTATCCAAAGGGGAGTCACGTACCATTGTCGGCGTCATCGGTGATAAAAAAGTAATTGCCGAACTGGAAATGAATTCGTTGGAAGGTGTAGAAAAGACTGTGAGAATTACCGAGAAATATAAACTGGTCAGCCGCGAATTTCAACCGGAAGATACGGTAGTGGATGTGCGCGGCGTAAAAATAGGCGGCGGGCATCTGGCGGTCATGGCCGGACCGTGCGCGGTGGAGAGTATCGAACAGTTGCGGGAAGCGGCGGCGGCGGTGAAAAAAGGCGGCGCACAGTTCCTGCGCGGCGGCGCTTTTAAGCCTCGGACCTCTCCTTATGATTTTCAGGGATTGGCGGAAGAAGGCTTGCAGATGTTGCAGCAGGTCGGACAGGAGTACGATTTACGGGTAGTTACAGAGATTGTCGATGTCAATGATGTGGATCTGATATCCCGATATGCAGATGTCTTACAGGTTGGCGCCCGCAATATGCAAAATTTTCGGCTGCTGCAGGCTGTTGGACGTTCGAAAAAGCCGGTGCTGTTGAAACGCGGTCTTTCCGCTACGATTTCCGAATGGCTGAATGCCGCTGAATATATTGTCAGCGCCGGTAATGAAAATGTCATTCTTTGTGAACGCGGGATCCGGACGTATGAAACCTTCACACGTAATACTCTGGATTTAAGCGCCGTGGCAGCGGTAAAAGAGTTGTCACACCTGCCGGTTATAGTCGATCCCAGTCACGGTACCGGACGGTGGCAGATGGTTCGTCCTATGGCGCGGGCGGCGATTGCCGCCGGTGCGGACGGCCTGATGATCGAGGTCCATCCGCATCCGGAGGTAGCGCTGAGTGACGGTGATCAGTCTTTGACGCCGCAACACTTTGAGCTTGTAATGCATGAGGTAAAAAATATTGCCCGGGCAATGGAGAGAGCATAGATGGCGAAATTGAATTTAGCGATTGTCGGCGTAGGCTTGATTGGCGGTTCTTTGGGACTGGCGTTAAAAGATAAATTAGCCGAAGATATTTATATTACTGGTATATCGCGCACCGAAAAATCGATGGCAGAGGCGCTGGCTTGCGGTGCTGTGGATATGGTGTCCTCGGATATTGCCGCCGTTGTCCGCGATGCTGATATTATCTTTTTAAGTACACCGGTACTGCAGATGATCCCTATGGTCAAGAAGATGCTGCCGTTTTTAAAGCCAGGCGCAATTCTGACCGATGCAGGCAGCACCAAACAGTATGTATGGAATGGCTTACGTCAGATTTTGCCGGCAGATATTTATTATGTGGCCGGTCATCCGATGACGGGTAAGGAAAAAAGCGGCGTGCAGGCGGCGGATAAAAATTTATTCGTGAATAAATGCTATGTAATTGTCGAAGATACCGGTGCGCCAAAAGCGGCGTTGGACAAAGTTTTGTCCCTGCTGCGTCTGACCGGAGCCAATCTGACTACGCTGGATATTCGGAAGCATGACCGCTGCGCATCCGTTATCAGCCATGTGCCGCATGTAACGGCGGCGGCTTTGGTTACGCTGCTGAACCGCAGCGCCGGCGATATGGATTCGTGTCTGAAGCTGGCCGGCGGCGGCTTTAAAGATACTACCCGGATTGCTTCTTCTAATTCTGATATGTGGGCCGATATTTGCATGACGAATCCCGATGCCATTGTGCAAAATCTGGAAGAATTGCAGAACATTCTCGGCGAAGTGATTGCCTCGATTCGGAGTCAGGATCGCCAAGCGGTGTATGATTACTTTGCGGCCGCTAAAAAGCGCCGGGATTGTATTTTGGATCAGACAGAAAAAATGTTTGATATATAATGAATTGAAATGTATCTTTGCTTCTATTATAATTGATATATTGTATTCTATAGAAATGGGGCAGGGATATTGAAAATTAAATTGCAGGATCTGGCGTATGCATTGGAACAGTCCGATGTATTTGCTGGTTATGTAGATCTGGCAGAAGGGCGGGTCATTGTCTGCGGCGACCCATTGTCTCCGACAGCAGAGGCGACAGATGTTTCTGATGCGAATCAATTGGAACGGGCACTTTCGATTGAAGACGACTGGCAGCGCTATGTGGCTTTGCCGAATGCCTGTGATGTTGATATGAAGCAGGTTTTGCAGCAGTTTGTCGCCGCGCTTACGGAAAGCGACAGTAAAAATGAACTGTTGGCCGCGCTGCAAGGGACAGGAGCCGTGACCCGCAGCGAACGGTTGCTGCGGCGATTGGGAATGGAGCCGCGCTGGCAAGCATATCTGCATGCGTACTTTATTGCCATCGCTCGTGATTGGTGCGAAGAAAATAATGTCGAGTATGTGGAGGAAGTCTGAGAAAGCAATAAAATTACAGATTTTTGTTTTATGCGTTGACAAGGTTTCGGAAAATCTGTATAATAATATTTGTCGCTGAAACGGCGATGAAAGTTTTAGCGGCCCGGTAGTTCAGTTGGTTTAGAATGCCGCCCTGTCACGGCGGAGATCATGGGTTCAAGTCCCATTCGGGTCGCCATTGCTAATTTCGCGGGATGTTTCCGCATATCATATTGTTTGCCTCGGTAGCTCAGTCGGTAGAGCAAAGGACTGAAAATCCTTGTGTCAGCGGTTCGATTCCACTCTGAGGCACCATTTACAAATCAGGGCCTTTGTGGCTCTTTTTTTTGTGTGGCAATGATGAAAAGTTTTGAGTTTATTATAAATCATGACGCAGAGCATTGACAGAAATATTTTTTTTCGCTAGAATAAGGTCGAATAGTTTCAAAGGGGAGTAGCTCATAGAGATAAGTCAACATACTGGCCTTCGCGCCTGGCTTATCATGATGATTCAGAGAATCACAAGCGAGACTTTTGAAGTAGACGGGTGAACTGTCTGCTTTGAGAGTCTCGCTTTTTTTATAGCAGATCATTTTATGAAAATGCAGGAGGAATAGGAATGGAAGCATTTACAGCAGCGATGCTGGTGGTTGTACTGGCCGAATTGGGGGATAAGACACAGCTTCTGGCGATTGCATTTGCTGCAAAATATCGTTGGCAGACCGTAATGGCTGGGGTATTTGCTTCAACGTTGGCCAATCATTTTTTGGCGGTGTTGGCGGGAGTGTATTTGGGAGGCATGCTGGATACTCATACGATGCAGATTCTGGCTTCTGTGGCTTTTATTGTTTTTGGCCTTTGGACAATTCGTGGTGATGAACTTGGCAGTGAGGCGGAAGGTTCTCGGTATAGTCCTTTTTGGACGGTGGCGATTGCGTTTTTTTTAGCGGAAATGGGCGATAAAACGCAGTTTGCGACGATTACGCTGGCGGCGAAATATCAGTCTCTGTTGCCGGTATTAGCGGGTACGACAACCGGAATGATGCTGGCAGATGGCTTTGGGGTTATCGTAGGCATTGTGCTGCATCGGGCAATTCCCGAGCGGGCTTTGAAATGGTTTGCTGCATTGGTGTTTATTGCCTGCGGCGTTACCGGATTATATATCAGCCTGATTTCGTGACTTGACTTCTTATAAAATCATAGTAAACTAGAGACAGAGGAAGATTTTGTTGTTGGATAAGAATTTTTATCCATAACGAATATACCGCCACAGGAAGCTGCGGTTTTGTGGGGAACCATAGAGTATGAAGACTGTTTTCCAACGCAAGCTGCGTTTGTCTTCCAGCTATATAAAAAAGTATCAAGAGAAGGGGTAATGAATATGTATACACTTTCCAGTCGTGAGTTTCAGGGGAAGAGTCCACAGATTGATGCTGAAGCGTTTGTTGCGCCGCAGGTTTTTTTATCCGGCGATGTCCGCGTTGGAAGATATGCCAGTATCTGGCCAGGGGTGGTTGCCCGGGGAGATGTTAATTATATTTCGATCGGGGAGTGCTCAAATGTTCAGGATTTGACCTGTCTGCATGTAGCAGATGAGAATCCTTGCATTATTGGCGACTATGTGACCATTGGTCATGGGGCCATTGTGCATGGCTGTGAGATTGAGGATCATGTGCTGATTGGGATGAATGCAACGGTTTTGACCGGAGCTAAGGTCGGCCGGGGATCAATCATTGCCGCAGGGGCGCTGGTGCGTGAGAATGAAGTGATTCCACCGAATTCATTGGTCGTTGGGGTTCCGGGTAAAGTGATGCGGACGCAGGATCGTATCCAAAGTATCCATGCGCAGGCAATCAAGTATAAGACGGAATGGGCGATTGGCTATGGCGTAAAACCGGATATTGCCGGGGAAATTTATCATGGAGAAAAGATTATCTGATGAGCCGGGCCGGAACGGCTAAATTTAAGGGGGTCGCTTTTTTGCGCCATGGGGCAGCGATGCTGCCAAGGCGCTAAGAGGGCGAGCCCTTTTTGTTGCTTGGGCCCTCACTTGATGAACAGAAGTTGGGGCAGTCAAGGTGTATTTTGTGTTTGATTTCAGCACGAGTTTATGAGGTGAATGGATGTACTTTATCCGCATAATCCGGCGGAATCCGGATTTGGCAATGGCAGCTTTGTTTGCTGTGGCTACCATGAGTGTTGTTCCGTTGGCGCCGCGGAGCATGCTGCGAAGCATAAATTTTTCACTGCTGCTGCTTTTGTTTTGCTTGATGAGCATTGTGGCGGGATTGCGCCAAAGCGGTCTTTTAACGTATGCATATCAGCAGGTTTTTCAGGCAGAAACATCCAGCCGGAAACTGGGGCGTTTTTTTATCTTCAGCTGTTTTTTCAGCTCGATGTTGATTACCAATGATGTGGCGTTGATTATTTTTGTGCCGATGTCCATTCTTGTTTTTACGGAGGCGCATGCGGTACGCTCGATGATTCCGGTTGTGGTCTGGCAAACGATTGCCGCGAATATGGGGAGCATGCTGACGCCGATAGGCAATCCGCAAAATTTATATTTGTATGCTTATTATGGAATCGATATCAGAACTTTTTTGCAGTTGACTGCGCCGACGGTACTGCTCAGCGGAGTACTCATTTATCTGGCAACCTGTTTTTTGCCGGATCGGATCGTGCAGTTGCCGACCGGTGTTGCTGCTGATGTGTTGCCGATGCGGCGCATTTTGTTGCTGCTGGGATTATTTGTCCTATGTTTGCTGCATGTTTTGCGCATTATACCGGCAACCTGGTTGGCGGTGCTGGTGCTTCCCGCTGTGGCGGTGATCGATTGCCGGCTTTTTCGGACTGTCGATTATAAATTGTTGCTGCTTTTTGTGCTGCTTTTTGTCACGGTGGGAAATCTGAGCCGTATGCCGTTTATGCAAAGCTGGCCAGCCGCGCTTTTGTCTGGGCACGAGTTTGTTATTTCCCTGCTGCTGAGCCAGTTTCTGAGCAATGTGCCGGCAACGGTTATGCTGGCGCAGTATACGCAAAATGCCGGCGCCTTGCTGCTAGGGGTGAATATCGGTGGATTGGGTACCATTATAGCGTCCATGGCCAGTATCATTTCTTTTAAGGCATATCTGAGCACCCGGCACAGCCGGATGCAATACTATTTAAGCTTTTTTACACTGGCGAATTTGGGGCTGCTGCTTACCCTGCTGGCTTGTCAGGGCTTATTTATGCTTTGGCGGGCTTATTATTATGGAACTTAAACTCATTTGTTGCTTTTATGTATTTCGGTGTATTGTATAAAATGGTTATAACGAGGTGTGTTTATGGGCTTACCCAGAGTGGGTCATATTGATTTTTTAAATTGTCTGCCCCTTACGTACAGTTATCAACAAGAGAATTTTTCCCGGGGGCTGCAGCTTTCAATGGCCGATCCAGCTACGCTCAATCAGCTGATTGTCGGCCGGCAACTGGATGTCAGTCCGGTTTCGTCAATTATTTATGCGCAGAACAGCGAGAAATTTTTTTTGCTGCCGGATGTTTGTATTCGGGCGGATGGTCCGGTGCAGAGTATTGTTTTGATTGCCAAAAAACCGATTTCTGAGTTGGCCGGCGATACAATTGTGCTGACTGCCAAGTCGGCCACTTCACATTGTTTACTTAAAATTATTATGGAGAAATCTTATGGAGTCAGACCCCGCTACACAATCCGCCATATTGATGTGCAGAATGCGCTGCAAAACGATGCGGCAGCGGCGCTGTTGATTGGTGATGACGCGCTGTATGTGCATCATCATCAGGAACCGGGGCTCTATTATTACGATATTGGCGCCGAATGGAAAAAGTTGACCGGGCTTTGTATGGTGTATGCGGTCTGGGTGGTCGGACGGGATTTTGCGCGTCAACAGCCTGCATGGCTGCCGCTGCTTTATCAGCGGATCGTTGGTGGCTTTCAAAATGGTTATTTAAAAAAACAGCAGGCCATCACATCCGTGTTAAAGGATAAACCTTTTTCTTTTGCCGAACTGGATGAATACTTGGAAGTGATTCGTTGGGATTTTGGCCGGCAGGAACAGGCGGCGCTGATGAAGTTTTATACTTTGGCCAAGGAAATGAAGTTATTGGCGCGGGCGCCGGAAATAACGCTGGCCAAAGTGTTTTAAGCAGTAGCGGGAGAGGACCATTTTTATCAATTGGGAAAGTAAAAGCTGCCGCACATTTTGTGGGGCAGCTTTTTTGACGTGTGCCCGGCATGGGAGCAGTCTAACGGGTGAAAGTCCCGAGTGCGGGTTTATAGTCTCAAGTACATAGCTCAAGGCAAGGGTGTCTATAGGGTGGCCATCGCGAGATGGAATCTGAAGGAAGTCGGGTAAGGTTGGCACACAAACTAAAGCTAAAAGCGATTCGAAGTCAATTCTGTAGATGTGGCAGACAGATGGAGAGAAAGACTGCGTTCTTACTCGGGGAAATCTCATGGGCATGAGGAGATAAATTTTTTTGAAGTATGGTTGAAACCACATTTATCATGAGAAGTTAGCCGAGGTCATCGTACGGAAGCTTTTTCAGAAAGAACCAAACTCTTGCCCAGAGGAAGGTGAAGTCATGTTAAGAGAGCAAAAAAGCAGTAAAAGGGGAAGCTCTTACAAAATCTTTGCCAAAATATGCTGCAAGCAGAGCATAACAAGGGAACGCGGATCCTGGAAGCACTGGAATCAAAAATATAGCGAGTCAGTTAACTTTGTTTTAGCAGCTTTTGAAAGGCGGCTTCAAGATTTTTCTTTGCGATTGCGATTGCGGTTGATTTCTGATCATGCCATAGCTTATAGTCTTTGATTTTTCTGATAGATTCAGTCAGCATCCTTTTAAGTTCTGGCAATTGTGGGCCGCCTTTTACTGCTCTATGTTGGACAATGGCAGTCGGATCAAGCGTGGTCTTGAATTCGTATTCGTCCATCGGAAAAACTTTTGGAATATCGATGATATCAATCGTTGCCGTATAATTCTTATAAATGCGGCAGGCTTCTTTGTAGGGAAAATTTGTTGGATAAAGATTATTCTTACGAGCAAAATCAACAATGTTTGATGCTACGTGATGTCCAATACGGAATGGAATGTTGTATTTTCGCATTAGCAAATCGGCAACTTCTTGAGATGCGGTCCAATCGAGATTTAGTTCTTCAAGGGAGCGTTGAGGATTGATGTGGATGGCTGTAAGAATATGATGAAACTCTTGTAATAGGTTGGTCGTTTCCCATACCAGTAATGTCAAGTCAACGCCGCGGGCATCGGCCATTCCTGAAGGGATATTATGAGCGCGTATCACGGCTCCAGTACAATCACCAAGAATTGAGGACGCTTTCGTTCTTGTGCTGTTCAAAATGCCAGGATTACGTTTTTGCGGCATTGCACTGGAAACGTAGGTGCTGGTTCCATCTTCCTGCAAAAGAATCCATGGTCTTGTTTGTGCATACTGCTGCATGATGTCAGCAATAAAATTGCTGACATGTAAAGCAATTACAGAACAGACTGCTGCCGTTTCTGCTGCGTATTCTAAGGTGTAGATTTGGGTCGCATCATAGCAATTTTCAAAAACTTCATCAAAGCCAAGGCATGAGGCTAAGCGATCGCGATTCAGCGGCCAGCCTGTGCCATTTAGCACCATAGATCCCAATGCGCAGCGATTTACTCTTTGATAATATTCTTGAATACGGTCTTGATCACGACAAAATCCTTCGATAAATGCATGCAGATAGTGCCCATAGGAGGTAGGCTGTGCAGCTACGCCATTTGTGTAGGCCGGTATAATGGTTTCTTTGTTTTTTTCGGCTAGTTCGTTTAATGTTTCTGCGATGCTTATAACTGCTGCCGATAAGTCCAGCAGGGCTTGCCGCATAATTGCCATGGAAGCTGTTGTAAGCATGTCTTGGCTAGAGCGGCCGGCATGGATACGGCTCGCTTCCGGTCCGGCTTCTGCTATAAGGTATGGTTCAAATTCTACAATGTTTTGTGGTCTTGGGCCGCCCGTATTGCCATTTTTGATCACAGTATGCAGCCCTTGAGCAAAAGGAACTGCATATTTTTTATCTAACAGTCCTTCTTCAGAGTTGATGATAATGGACGCTTTATTCATCTGGGACAGCCAGTAGAAGTAGTCTTCTGCAGGTTTTGTTACGTCATTATTTCGCAGGTAAGCAGTATGGGATTCAGCATAAGGATTATAAGCCCATTTTGGAGCTTTTGCGATTTGTTGTTGCTGTTCTTCAGTTAATGTTTGATGGTTCATCTTTTTTCTCCTTTTATAACAGTGTTGTCATGACAATAATTGTGGCAATGACACATGGCACGAGATTACGTTTTGTCATTTCAATCGGCTGCATGCCGGCAAGTTTTGCAATAATAATACCAGCGCCGGCAACGGGACTTATACAACGCCCAATGGCAGCGCCAATCTGGGCCATAGAGCCAAGTTAAATAATGCCATAGCCAAAATCAGCTGCGTGTGGCGTGACAGCACCATTAAAAGCCAAGGCAGCCGCATTTCCTGAACCGGAAATTACTGCAATAATAAATGGACAGAAAGCCGAAGTAACCTTAGCAATAGAATAGCCTGGGAGGTTTCCATTGCAGGATGCACTCTCGAGCGAAGCGGGACGGGAGTTAGAAGCGTTCCGACCGCAGCCGCACAGCTGGCTGCGCTTGGTAAAGCGATATTGAGTAAAAAGGTTGATTTCCTGTAATAATCAAGATGACGTCTTCTAAAAAATATAATTAATTTTCTAAAACGTATTATATCAGCTTAAAAAACTTGCATGATTTCTTGTTCTGATGATTTCATCAGAACAAACTATAGTAACGTTGCTTATTAGGAATTATAATAAATTTAGATCATATATACATTGCATCCGATGGGTTGATAATAAAATAGAAAGACACTGAGGATAAGGAGTATCATAATATGGAGTTAAAGCAGTTGGAATTCTTTTTAACCATCAGCCATACAAAAAGCTTTACACGAGCGGCTGAACAACTTTTTGTTTCGCAGCCGTCCATTACGGCCGGCATTAAGAAACTAGAAGAAGAACTTGGCATCTTGCTCTTTGATCGTAGCAAGAAACAGATTATCTTAACTCGCGAGGGAGAAATATTTTACAGACATATTGCTATTGTCATGCAGGATATCGCTAAGGCTACCGAGAAGATGGCCGCTATTAAAGATCTTTCGGAGGGAATACTGAATATTGGTTTATCTCCATTGATAACGTTGACCGCCGTTTCTTATTTGTTGGCTAAATTTCATAATATTCATCCTACCTTAACCTTTAAGTTTATCGAGAATTCAATGCAGGGCCTGGAAAATTCGCTTGAACAGGAAAAAATAGATATGGCTTTTGTTTTTGGGGCGAATATGTCCAACAATATCGAGTATGCACCGCTTTCCTGTGAAATACTTTCGGTTTACTTACCATTGTTTCATCCCCTTTGCAAAAAAAGCAGCCTTTCTCTGCAGGAACTTAGAAATGAAGTTTTTATTTTACCAACATATGACTGTGGGTTACGCTGCTTGATAAATAAGCTTTTTCAGGCAATGCATCAGGAACCTCATGTAAGTTTTGAAACGAATTATCCTCAGCTTATTCAAAACTTGATTACGGTAGGCAGCGGAATTACCATTCTTCCGACGGGGTTGTTAGATAAAAGCATTTTAAAAGAAATTCCACTGGATCATACGGATGAGATCCTTCTTTATATTGCAAAGAAAAAAGATCGTATGCTTTCCTATCCAGCACAAAAGCTTTATGATTTTCTTAAAAATTCTTATTCAGCCTGAAGGAGAGGATGGTATTTATGAAGATAAAAATCGCAGCTATCGGCAGTAATTTAATTATTGCCAATGAAATTTGTACCGTCATACGTAACATTGTCGGAGATGCGTATGCGCTTCAGCCGATAATCGCCAAAACCATAAAAAGTTCTGAAAAATTTGATTTATATGTATGCGCCGTTACGCAGGGGGAAGCTATGGCTACCATCATTCCCAATGATAAATTAGTCGTTCTCGATTTGCGACCTAGTGCCAGTTTTTTTATTGATATTTCTCATATTCCGGCTCCAGCAAATATCTATATTTTTAACTCGAATTTGCGTTATGCGTTACTTTTAAAAGAAATGTGTGAAAAACTTCATATTAGGAATCTGAATTTTATTCCACTCGCTTATGAAGATATGGATCTTGAAGCTGTTAGAACCTGTTTGGGAAAAGCAAAATATATCGTTGGCGTTGCCGATCTGGTTGGACAGAACGCACTGCTTTCAACACTTTATAAATCCTATATATCGGAGGATGTAACAATTATCGGGTGTAACAGAGTTGCCACTATAGATACCGCCTGCCTTTTTCTGAATAAGCTGCAGATTATTCTCAATCTAAAAATGGGGCAAAAAATTGCTGTATTAGCGGGGAAACTGCAAAAATCTAAAAGTTCTCATAAAACGCTGCGGATTAAGACCATGCTTGACATGATTATTCGTAGACAAACTAAAGGAAGTGCCATGATCAAGCAAAATCTTTTAAAATCATTTGCATCGCAGATTGATAATCAGATATTTATATCTGCAGATAATTCTCAAACCAACGGCGCTTCTATGGAGGAAAGTATTATCAGCACATTAAATACATTGGATCATTTAAATATTGCATTCAATACGCAAAAATAATCTTTTATGCATGGCATACAATAAAATAGATATTGTTTTGTTTTTTAGCTGCATTTGGTTAAAATATTTTGTAACGTTTGGTAGGGGATTTTTAGAAATTTACACAATAAAAAGCTGCCATTTTGTGGGGCAGCTTTTTATTGTGTAAATTTTTTGTAGGGGAGGTTAAAGTATTGAAAAACTCAATAGCCCAAGGCTTTATTAACGATCATGACCTTGATGCGGCCTTTCGTGAACTGCCGGCGAATTACCACGAAATCATTGCAGATTCTATTGTCGCTTTGGCAATCTACACAATAACCAAGTTTTGTGCAGGGGGTATCTTTGCCTAATCGCTTGGCATCAAGTGGCGCAGCATAATGCCGGACTCTTTGCTCGGCCGCTGCTAAATTCTTTACAATTTTATTGATGCCGGCGATCAGAATAACTTGCGCCGGTCCATAAAGCATAGCAGCTACCCGACTGCCATTGCCGTCAATATTGTAAAGTTCCCCTTCTTCGGTCAAAGCGTTGGTACTGCAGAGAAAGGTATCAGCGCTGAAGGTCTGCCGGTATATTTCCTTTTTTTCAGCGGATGTAATTCCCGGTCGGTGCTTGTCAAGAAAATGATAAGAGCCACTGCGCAAAAAATCCATGAGACCAGTTTCATATAGCGTCATGGAATCCCCTATCGCAACGGTTGAATGGGGAAGAAGCAACTGCGTGATTTTTTCTTTTAGCGCTTGTTCATCGTTGACAAAAAAAACGTCCATATTATGCTTTTCCAGATTAACGATAGTTCTTTCAACTTGTTTATTTACATACCAGGCAAGCGTATCATTCATACTATTTTCTCCTTGTGTGTCGTTTTTCCAGCATGCGGCAAAGCAATAAAATAACCTAAAAAAAGCTTAGCACTGATCGCTAAGCCTTAAATTTACTATATGGTGGAGATGAAGAGGATTGAACTCTCGACCCCCAGATTGCGAACCTGGTGCTCTCCCAGCTGAGCTACATCCCCACATTTTGTGAACATAAAACAGTATAGCGCGAATTACTTCATTTTGCAAGAGGGGAATAAAAAAATATTAATAGAATAAGGAGAGCAAGAAATATTTATTCGTAATGGCAGGAAGAGTCTGTCTCCTGTCGAATCCTATATATAATAGTTAGATTTTTTTATTAATATTTAGTATACGTAATGACACCTATTAGAATAATTTATAGGCTAATGTAAATATCATAATAAAAATTCATGGATTTTTCTGTAAAGCAGGTATATAATGAAAGAAGTTTTAACTGATTTAGGCCTGTAAACAAAAATGCCGGGTTAGGCATGAATCTTAGGGAAGGTTGAAGGGGGCAGGAACGTGGAAAAGCGGGAAACTATGTTGGAAGCGTATCTGAAAAAGGGCATGAGCCGCCGCAGTTTTTTAAAAGGCTGCGTGGCGCTGACGTCGATCATGGGCCTGAGTACGGATATGCTGTCAAAGGTTGTGGAGGCGGCGGAAACAACGCCGTTGCCGGTGGTGATCTGGCTGCATGGACACGAGTGCACAGGCTGTGACGAGTCGTTTATTCGTTCAGGAGCGCCGTTGGCATCGGATTTGGTGCTGAATAACATTGCGCTTGAGTATGATCATTTGCTGAGTGCGGCATCTGGCGAGCCTTTTGAAGCACATCTGGAAGAAACAATTCAGAAATATTATGGGAAGTATATTCTGGCGGTTGAAGGCGCAGTGGCTACAAAGGACAACGGCATTTATTGCATGACGGGCGGCAAGCCTTTTGTTGATACGTTGCAACATGTGGCGAAGGGCGCAGCGGCTGTTATTGCATATGGCAGCTGTGCGGTCTCGGGTGGAATTCAGGCGGCAAAGCCGAATCCGACGGGTTCTAGTGGCATCGAGCATTATATTGGCAATAAACCGTTGATTAATGTGCCGGGATGTCCGCCGATTGCGGAAGTGATGACGGGTGTTGTCATGCATATCGCTTTGTTTGGCAAATTGCCGCCGGTTGATAGTGAGAATAGGCCGAAGCAATTTTATGGCAATCGTATTCATGATACTTGTTATCGGAGACCGTTTTTTGATGCCGGTATGTTTGCTGATCGGTATGATGATGCCGGCGCAAAGGCTGGTTGGTGTCTGTATCGCTTGGGTTGCCGGGGTCCTGAAACGTACAATTCCTGCGGTAATATGCGCTGGTATCAAGGAATGTCCTACCCAATTCAGTCGGGCGCTCCATGCATTGGCTGCAGCAGTGCAAATTTTTGGGACAATGCGCCTTTTTCCGATCGGTTGCCTAAATATGGGCCGCTAGGCGATATAGATAAGATCGGCGCCGGGCTGGCAATAGCAACGACTGCCGGAGTAGCGGTTCACGGCGCTTTGAGCGTCGTGCAGAAGAAAAAGCGGCAGGACGAGGAAAATGATGGGGAGCAGGTGAAGAAATGAAGCATGTAGTAGTAGATCCGGTAACTAGAATAGAAGGCCATTTGCGGGTTGAAGTCCAGGTGGATGAGGCAAGCGGCAAAGTGCAGAATGCGGTTTCCAGCGGTACGGCTTGGCGCGGGCTGGAACTTGTTATGAACGGACGTGATCCCCGTGATGCTTGGGCGTACATCCAGCGTATCTGCGGTGTTTGCACGACGGCCCATGCCTTGGGGTCCTTGCGTGCGGTAGAAGATGCGTTGGGAATTAAGATTCCTAAAAATGCACATTATATTCGCAACGTTATGGCAGCGGCGCAGTCCGTGCAGGATCACGTGATCCATTTCTATCATCTGCATGCTTTGGATTGGGTTAGCCCGCTGGAAGCGCTGAAGGCGGATTCAACGGCTACGGCTAATTTACAGAATGCGGTGTTGGCCAATTATCAGCTGCCGTTTGCAATGCCGGGAGGAATTTCCACAGAAGCGTATCCTAAAGATTTCCCGCAGGCCACACCAGCTTATTTTGATACGATCAAGAAAAAGATACAGGCTATTGTCGACAGCGGTCAGCTGGGTATCTTTTCTGCGCAGTGGTGGGATCATCCGGATTATCAGATACTGCCGCCGGAAGTGCATTTGCTGGGCGTGGCACATTATCTTATTATGTTGGACAAGCAGCGTGAAATCGTAATCCCGCATGTGATTTTTGGCGGCAAAAATCCGCATCCGCATTATGTGGTTGGCGGTATGCCCTGTGCGATTTCCATGGAAGACGGCAATGCTCCGTTAAATGCGGCCCGTTTGGATATTGTCGACCGGGCGATTAATACAACCCGCGCTTTGATGCGGGAATATTATGTGCCGGATGCTTTGGCGATCGGCGCCATTTATGTTAAGAAAGGTTATACCGATGGCGGCGGCTTGGCGAAGAAACGCGTTCTTGGCTTTGGCGCTTATCCGCAGGAGCCGTTTACCGGCACGACGGATGGCGGATTTTTCAAGGACCTTTTGGTTCGCTGCAACGGCGTAGTTGAAAATTTTGCCGCCGGTGTTACAAAGGCAAAATTTACTGCGGTTGGGGCAGAAGATTTGAGTAATCCGAAGATATTCAATGAGAGTGTAACGCATTCTTGGTATGAATATCCGGAGCAGGCGGATAAGGATGCGGCGCTGCATCCTTGGGACGGCGTAACGAAGGCGAAATATACGACGCCGAAAGAAGGAACGGAGACGGCTTGGAAGGCGCTGGACGACGAGGGGAAATATTCCTGGCTCAAAACGCCGAAATGGCGCGGTAAAGTTTGTGAAGTCGGTCCGCTGGCGCGGTATATCATTATTTATACCAAGGCAAAACAGGGACTGCTGCCGGATCCGTCCTGGGCGGAAAAAATGATTATTGATCAGATTGAGACGGTATCGAAGGTTTTGGGACTGGCTCCAGAAGTCTGGATGCCGACGATGGTCGGCCGTACGGCGACGCGCGCGCTGGAAGCGCAGCTTGATGCCGAGGTCGGCAAATTCTTTTTCGATAAGCTGCTTGCCAATATTAAATCTGGTGATACGAAAGTCGCTAATATGGAGAAGTGGGATCCTTCGACCTGGCCGAAAAAAGCACGTGGGGTCGGTTTGTATGAAGCGCCGCGTGGGGCGCTGAGTCATTGGTGCGTGATTGAGAATGGAAAAATCACGAACTATCAGGCTGTGGTACCGACAACTTGGAATGCCTGCCCGAAGGATGATCAGGCCGGACATGGCGCATATGAAGCGGCTATGATGGATACAAAAGTAAAAATTCCGGATAAACCGTTGGAAATTCTCAAGGTAGTGCGGTCGTTTGATCCTTGTATGGCTTGTTCGACACATCTTTTTAATGCTTCGGGGGAGAAAATCAAGGTCGTTACAACAGACCCATATATGGGCACACAGACAGATGATTAAAAGAAGGTGGAAAAAATGAAGGAAGTTGTACAACGCCGGGTGTATTATCTGTTTAGCCCGTTTCTGCGTATTTTTCATTGGATCATGGTGGATTCGATTATCGTCTTGTTTGTGACGGGGATCTTGATCGGCAAGCCGCTGCAAATTTTGGCGTTGGAGCCGTCTGAGACCGTGTTAATGATGAATTGGGTGCGGAACATACATTTCCTCGCAGCGTTTGTGTTCTGCTCGGCGTTCATTTTACGCATTTACGGGTTTATCATCAATCGGGGAGACCGGCTTTTCCCACGTTTTTGGGAGGGGCATTTTTACCGTGAAGTTGTCGATGTGGCTTTGCATTATATGCTGCTGAAACCATCGCATAAGTCCTATTTGCGCAACCCTTTGGCCCGCATGTCGTATGTTGCCTTGTATGCGTTGGTGGCGATTGAAATTTTTACCGGGTTTGCGATGTATAAGATGACGGAACCGGCCAGTATGGGTGGATTGTTTTTTGGCTGGGTCAATGTGGTTCTGGGCGGTGAGTTCATGACGCATGTAGTTCATCATTATGTGGCCTGGTTTATTATCCTTTTTGCGATTGGCCATCTTTATATGGTTACGCGGGCGGAGTTTATGGAAGGCGAGAGCGAAGTGTCCAGTATGTTCTCGGGCAGTAAGATTCTCGTCCATGAGCCGGTGGATGCCAATGAAGTAGAGGACCGCAAGAGTTGAGGAGGAATCTATATGTGTAAAGAGTGCGGCTGCGGACAGACAAATGGTAATACACGTCTGCAGTTTCAGGTAAAAGGTTATGCGGAGGAAAATGTGCATGAAGTGGAAAAAGCGCTGCTGGGGATGCCCGGAGTGATGTATGTGCATATTCATGCCGATGAGGGAGCGACGACGATTGATTACAATCCGGCAAAGACGAAGCTCATGGAGATCATGAACGTATTTGCGTCGCGCGGCCTGGAGGCTGCTTTATAAAGGTTGGGACGACGAGACGCTTTTTGCGGCTGCTTTTCCGTGGAGAAGCAGCCGCGGAGCGTCTTTTGTTTTGGAGTGATTTTTATGCATGAAATGGCAATTGCCGAGGGTATTTTGGATATTGCGCTGGATTATGCGCATAAGAATGAAGCCGAGCATATTCGTAAAATCGGGTTGCTTTTGGGAGAGATGACCGGCGTCGAGACGGAAGCGCTGACGTTTTGTTTTACTTCGTTGGTGCGGGGAACTATGGCGGAGGGCGCGGAGCTCGCATTGAAGCGAGTGCCGTTGATAGGCCATTGCGCGCAATGTGGACGCCGTCAGCCAATCCGGCATTATAATTTTATCTGTCCGGCGTGCGGCGGGGGGTTGGCAATTGTTTCCGGCCGTGAATTACGGGTAGAGTATCTGGAGATGGAATGATATGGAAATTCAGGTTATGCAGGATATCTTAGGTAAAAATGATGAAGTTGCCGCCGAAAATCAGGCGTTGTTTGCCGCTAAAAAAGTTTTTGCCTTGAATTTACTCGGCTCACCTGGCGCTGGGAAAACGACTCTTTTGGAAAAAACGATGGCGGCGTTGAAGGACGAGCTGCGCATGGCGGTGATTGAGGGAGATCTTTTTACAACGAAGGATGCCGATCGTATCGCTCGCTACGGCGTGCCGGTGATCCAGATCAATACCAGCGGGGGCTGTCATTTAGATGCGCCGATGGTACAGTCGGTTTTACCGCGGCTGGATCTGGATGCGCTGGATCTGGTTGTAATTGAAAATGTGGGCAATCTTGTCTGCCCGGCGGAGTTTAATATCGGGGAAGATGAGAAAGCCGTGGTCCTTAGCATCACGGAAGGCGATGATAAACCGCTTAAGTATCCATTGATTTTCAAGGAATCGGCGGTTGTGATTCTGAATAAAGTGGATATTTTACCTTACACGAATTTCAATTTGGAGGCGGCGACAGAAGATATCGGGACCATTCATCCGGGAGCAATGGTGCTGCCGGTTTCTTCGACAACGGAAGAAGGTCTGTCCGCTTGGTATCAATGGCTGCGGCAGGCAGTGCAGAAAAAGCGGGAGGGGTATTCCGAATGAATGAGATGCAGACGCCGCCGGTGACGGTGCTGGGCATTGGCAATATTGTACTGCAGGATGAAGGGTTTGGCGTTCGCGTAGCCGAAGCTTTACAGGAGGCGTATCGGTTTCCTGAGACGGTTCAGGTTTTAGATGGGGGGACGCTGGGCATGGAGCTGTTGCGTTTTGTGACCGGCACAGAGAAGCTTTTGATTCTCGATGCGGTGCAGGGCGGCGGTCAGCCCGGCGCGCAGTATCGGTTTGATGATGATGCCGTCATGCTGCATTTCCAGGATAAGTTATCGTCGCATGAGATTGGGATTCAGGATGTGCTGGCGCTGCTCACCGTTACCGGGAAGAAAATTCCTGAGGTGGTGGTACTGGGCGCCGAACCGTTTGTCATGGAAGCTGGGACGGAGCTGACTTCGCAGATGGCCGAGCTGGTGCCAAAGTTAGTGCAGCAGGCGGTGACGGAACTGCAGCGTTGGGGCGTCACGTTGGAGGCAAAGAATTAACTTGTGGTTATCTGTCGCTGCTAACTGGCGGCAGGGTAATTTGAGCCGGGAACAGAGGTGGAGGGTATGGCGGAACGAGTGCGGATCCGCGTGCGCGGCATTGTACAGGGAGTTGGATATCGTCCTTTTGTGTATCGACAGGCCGTGCGGCGGGGATTGTTTGGTTGGGTGCAAAATGACAGCGAGGGAGTCCTGTTGGAAGCGGAAGGGGAACCGGATGTAATCCGCTCGTTAGCGGCGTCGCTGCGTGATGAAGCGCCGCCGGCAGCTTCAGTGGAAAGCGTTGAAGTTACGGCTTTGCCGGTCAAGGGAGAATCGGATTTTCGTATTCTCCCAAGTCCATCCGGGACGGCGGCGCAAACTTTGATATCGCCGGATCTGGCTATTTGTGAAGATTGTCGTCGGGAGCTGCTGACAGCTTCGGATCGGCGCTATGGCTATCCGTTTATCAATTGCACAAACTGCGGACCGCGATATTCAATCATTCGCAGCGTTCCTTATGACCGGCCGCGCACGACAATGGCGGCGTTTCCCATGTGCCCAGCTTGTCAGCGTGAATATGCGGATCCTGGAGATCGCCGCTTTCATGCGCAGCCGGATGCCTGCGGTGTTTGCGGGCCGCAATACCGGCTCTTGTTCCTAGGTCCGGAAAAGGGCATCGGGCTGCCGGAAGATCCGGTGGCTGCGGCGCGTTTCCTGATAGCGCAGGGAAAGATTGTCGCTATAAAAGGAATCGGCGGCTATCATCTGGCCTGCGATGCCTATAATCCGGAAGCAGTTGCCTTGCTGCGGAAGCGTAAGCTTCGTGAGGATAAACCTTTTGCCGTTATGGTCGGCAGCCTGGAGACGGTCAGAGAGCTTTGTGAAGTTTCGCTTGCCGAGGCGAGGCTGCTCACCAGTGCAGCAGCGCCGGTCGTGCTGCTGCGTAAAAATCCGGCAGCGGCGCGATTGGCCGATGCGGTGGCGCCGGGCAATGCTTATCTGGGGGTTATGCTGCCGTATGCGCCGGTCCAGGTCTTGCTGCTTAAAGCTTCTGACGTCTGGGTCATGACCAGTGCAAACCGCAGTGAAGAGCCGATTGCCTACCGTGATGAAGATGCATTGGCACGGCTGGGCGGGATTGCCGATGTATTTTTGCTGCATAACCGACAGATTGAAAATCGGGTTGATGATTCGGTGGTGCGGATGGCGGCCGGCGGACGTCAGCTTTTGCGGCGAGGGCGGGGCTTTGCTCCCGCGCCGCTTCGGCTTTTGCTGCCGAAACCGCTGGGCGTTTCCGTGTTGGCGGGCGGGGCGGAGTTAAAGAATACATTTTGTCTGACCAAAGAGTCGCTGGCCTTTGTGAGTGAACATGTGGGGGATCTGGAGAATCAGGCGACATTGGCTTCGTACGCGTATATGATTCAACATTATGAAGCGTTGTTTGCAATTCAGCCGCAGCTTTTGGCCTGTGATCTGCATCCGGATTATTTGTCAACCCAGTACTGCGAGCAGCGGGCAGCGCGGGAAAGTTTACCGCTGCTCAGGATACAGCATCATTATGCGCATATTGCATCGGTTTTGGCAGAACAAGGGGAGTCGGAGCCAGTGCTGGGAGTCGCTTTTGACGGCACGGGCCTGGGGTCTGATGGCACGCTTTGGGGAGGCGAGTTTCTGCAGGCGGATTTGCAGGGGTTTCAGCGGCTGGGGCATATTGCCAGTCGGCCTCTGCCGGGAGGCGAGCGCGCGGTACGGGAACCCTGGCGGCAGGCTTTGTGGGTACTGCAGGAACTTTACGGCCAAAATCTGGCTGCGTCACGGCCAGATTTTGTGGCGGCATTGCCGGATGGCTGGGAACTTTTACTAGCGGCGGCCGGGCGCGAGCTGAATGCGCCGCTGAGTTCGAGTGCCGGGCGGCTTTTTGATACGGCGGCGGCGCTTTTAGGCGTGCGGCTGATCAATCATTATGAGGGACAGGCTGCGGTTGAATTGGAACAACTGGCCGGAGGTTCTCCGCGCCCCGGGCGGATACTGGAGTATACGGTTCGGTCGGATGCGGGGATGCTGGCCATTGATTTTCTGCCGGTGCTGCAGCAGTTGTCGGAAGGCGCCTTGCTGGATGCGTCTGCACGCGCCGGGCTGGCGCTTGATTTCCATGTAACGCTGGCGGCGGCGGTTGCCGAGGTCATGCATTCTTTGCAGCAGCAGACCGGAATCAAAAAAGCGGTTCTTTCCGGCGGCGTATTTCAAAATCGTTTACTGCTGGAAGCGACTGTGGCAGCTTTGCAAGGAGAGTTTACGGTCTTGCTGAACCGGCAGGTGCCGCCCAATGACGGCGGCATTGCGTTTGGACAGGCCGCGGTTGCGTTAGCCCGTTGCAGCGGCAAATAAGAGGAGGAGTTTATATGCTTCTGGATTTTGCTACATTTTCATCGATGAAGTTGCAGCATTTTAAAGGCGGCGAAAAGGAAGTTTCCGCCAAGATGTTCCATGATGATCTAAATCGCATTATGTATGCCCGGCTGGAACCGGGAGCCTCTATCGGCTTGCATCGGCATAGCGATAACAGTGAGATTGTTTATGCACTGCAGGGTGAGGCGGTTGTGACTTGTGATGGACAAACTGAGATACTTAAAGCCGGGCAATGTCATTATTGTCCGAAAGGCCATGAACATGGCATGAAAAATGAAAGCGCACAGGATTTTGTGTGTTTTAACGTTGTGCCGCAGCAATAAAGCGGCAAGCAGGAAGGGTGATCGTATGTGTCTGGCAGTGCCGGCAAAAGTAATGGAAATTGAAGGCAGTCTGGCAACAGTCGAGATTCGTGGTGTGCAGAGGAAAGCAAGTCTGATGCTGCTTCCCGAGGTATCGGTAGGAGATTATGTGCTGGTACATGCAGGCTTTGCAATGCAGATTGTGACGGGTGATGATGCGGCGGAAACAGAAGCTCTCTGGCGGGAGATGAACGGCGGTCCGCGCACGGTGGAATAAAATAGAAAGGAGCAGAAAACTTGGCAGATAAAACGAAAGTGCAGCGCGAGCTGGCGGCGCAGTTGATCGCTGAGACGGAAAGATTGGTGGCTCCGCTGGGGCGGCCGGTACGTTTTATGGAAGTTTGCGGCACGCATACGGTTTCAATTTTTCGGGCCGGGCTCAGGCAGCTGCTGCCGGATACGGTTGAATTGGTATCCGGGCCCGGTTGTCCGGTGTGTGTCACCCCGGACCGTTATATGGATCAGGCAATTGCCTATGCCGGGGAGCCGGATGTGATCCTTACAACGTTTGGCGATATGTTGAAAGTTCCGGGTAGTGTCTCCAGTCTGAATGAAGCCAGAGCGGGTGGAGCCGATGTGCGGGTTGTTTATTCACCGCTGGACAGCCTGCCGATTGCTATGGCGAATCCGGATAAAAAAGTCATTTTTTTGGCCGTGGGGTTTGAGACAACGGCGCCGACGGCAGCCGCGACTGTATTGGCGGCAGAACAACAGGGACTGACCAATTTCTATGTGCTTTCCGCGCAGAAATTGGTGCCGCCGGCATTGCGGTTGCTATTGGCGGATAATGAAGCCCGGGTGGATGGTTTTATCCTGCCGGGGCATGTTGCGGTTGTGACCGGAGCCGACGCCTTTGCTTTTTTGCCGCGTGAGTATCATATGCCGGGGGTTGTTACCGGCTTTGAGCCAATGGAGATCCTGCGCTCGATTTATCGTCTGGCCCAGCAAACGGCGGCGGGGGAAGCGCGGGTGGAAAATGAATACGGGAGTGTGGTGCGGCCCGAGGGCAATCCGGCGGCGCGGCGCTTGCTGGCGCGCGTCTATCAGCCGGTCGATGCCGAATGGCGGGGACTGGGTGTGATTCCTGCTTCCGGGCTGATGGTCAATGAAGCTTACCGACGGTTTGATATTGCGGCTGTTCAGCCGGTGAAGGTGCTGCCGTCTGCTAAAAAGACGGCTTGTCGTTGCGGTGAAGTGCTGCGCGGCAGCATCAATCCGCGGGAATGTCCGCTTTTTGGCAAAGGATGCGTGCCGGAACACGCGGTTGGTCCCTGTATGGTCTCAGTCGAAGGCGTTTGCGCGGCTTGGTATAAATATGGCGGAGGGAGATTCCACTATGGACAATGATAAAATCACTTTGGCACATGGCGCGGGAGGGCGTCTGAGTCAGCAGCTGGTAGCGGATGTGATCGTTCCTATTTTGGGCAATCCGGTTTTGAATGGACTGCATGATGGGGCGGCCGTGCGGATGGAAGGGCATGTGGCTTTTACAACGGATTCCTATGTTGTGCAGCCGCGCTTTTTCCCCGGTGGAAGTATTGGACGGCTGTCCGTCTGCGGGACGGTTAATGATTTGGCCATGACCGGCGCGGTGGCAAAATATCTTTCGATGGGCTTGATTCTTGAGGAAGGGTTCCCCTTGGACGAACTGCGGCGCATCCTTCAGGATATGCGGCAGGCGGCAGATGAAGCGGGCGTCGTGATTGCTACCGGGGATACCAAGGTGGTTGGCCGCGGGGCGGCGGATGGAGTCTATATCAACACGGCTGGTATTGGCGATATTATTCCCGGGACAAATATTTCGCCGAAAAACATCCGTCCGGGAATGAATGTCATTCTTTCCGGTTGCATTGGCGATCATGCCGCGACTGTGATGGCAGCGCGTCATGGAATCACGCTGCCGCCGGACATTCAAAGCGATTGTGCGCCTTTGGCCGGATTGGTGCAGGCCATGCTGCAGGCGGCACCGCATATTGCTGTGCTGCGGGATCCGACGCGGGGGGGCATTGCCGCCGTGCTCAATGAATTGGCGGAGCAGTCGGGCACCGGCGTTTTGCTGGAAGAAAGTGCAATTCCCATTCGTCCGGCCGTACAAGGCGTTTGTGATTTGCTGGGATTTGACCCGCTGTATTTGGCCAATGAGGGGAAGCTGGTTGCTTTTCTGGCGCCGGAAGATACGGAGCCGGTGCTACAGGCCATGTATGCGCACCCGTTGGGAAAGGAAGCTGCTGTGATCGGGCATACGACGGCCGAGGCTGCCGGGCAGGTCGGCATCCGGACATCGCTCGGCGGCATCCGGGTTGTCGATGTTCCTTTAGGCGGCTTGGTTCCTCGTATTTGCTAAGTAGTTTTACCCAAAAATGCTCCGGAAGCGCAAGCTGGCTTCGCGGAGCATTTTGTTTTGTGGTTTGACGTTTCCAACAAAATTCTTTATAATGAGAAAGATTAGCAAAGCAATGCCTGATACGATATAGAATAGAAAAAGAGACGATGAGATGCAGAAAAAATTACCGATATTCCTGCTGGCGATATGGCTGCTGGCAGCGAGCGCGGTTTGTCAGGCGGAACCGGACTGCCTGGCGGATGCGGATCTGCAGTTTGTGGATGCGCGCGGCAATACGGGATACTATGCGGATATGAATTCACCGGTCTTCGATAATGACCATGAGGTGACGGCGCGAATCGCTGTGGTACGGGCGGATGACAATCATATGTTTGTCTATCGGACGCATTTTAACCGACAGGCGAAGACCTATCAGATCCTGGCGTCGGTTATATTAAAATATGATACGAAAGAGCAGCTGAGCGCATCGGAGGTGCCGATGGGAACGCTGCGTTATGCGGATGGGTCGCCGATGCAGAGCGTGGCGGATTATATTTTTAATCCGCAGCCATGATGCGGCTGCACCGGCAGAAAACCCTATCCGGTGATGGAGGCGGGACGCGTGTGTCATCTAGAAGCGGATATAGGGGAATTGATCCGGCAGGCAGAGCAGGTGCATAGGTTGTCGGAAGATGAAATCGTCCGGCTGCTGCGTGCTGCCGACGCGGAAGAGGCGTTGGCAGCGGCGGCAAACCGTGTGCGGACCGCGTATGTCGGCGATGGCGTCCATTTGCGGGGGCTTATTGAATTTTCCAGTTACTGCCGGCGGGACTGCTTGTATTGCGGGTTGCGCCGCAGCAATAGCAAGGCGGAGCGCTACCGGCTGGAGGCCGCAGAAATTTTGCGGCTGGCGCGGCAGGCAAAGACGTTTGGCTATCATACGGTTGTGCTGCAGTCGGGAGAGGATCTATATTTTACGGCCGAACGGCTGGCGGAGATTCTACGGGCTGTCAAAAAGCTGGATCTGGCCGTGACCCTGTCGCTAGGTGAAAGAAGCTATGAAGAGTACCGGCTGCTGCGGGAGGCCGGAGCGGATCGGTTTTTGCTGCGCATTGAAACCAGCGACGCCGGGCTGTATGAACGGATGGATCCGGGAATGCGCTGGGAAGAGCGCTGCCGGTGCCTGCAGGACCTTCGCCGTCTTGGTTACGAGGTAGGCACCGGCTGTTTGGTAGGGCTGCCGGGACAGACGGATGTTTCGCTGGCCCGTGACATTTTGTTTTTTCAACAAATGGATGCCGATATGGTGGGTATTGGACCTTTGATTCCCAATGGCGATACGCCGCTGGCTACGGCGGCCGCCGGGGATTTTCATCTCACCCGGCGGATGGTGTCACTGATCCGGCTGCTGCTGCCGGAAGCGAATATTCCGGCGACCACGGCGATGGAAACGCTGCAACCGGATGCCCGCGTGCTGATTTTGCAGTCGGGAGCTAATGTTGTGATGCCGAATGTTACGGACGGCGAAGCTCGCCGTAAATATGCGCTGTATCCGGGGAAGGCCTGCGTAGCGGATACTCCGGCGGCCTGCCGGCATTGTATGGAAGGGAAAATACGGGCTATGGGCCGCTATGTGGCAAAGGATCAGGGGTTTCGCCAGCACAGAAAATAAAAAAATCGCTGACCGGATGAAGCGCTGGTCAGCGATTTTTTAGTAGTTATTTTTCCGGTTCAACCGCATTTTTCTTGTCGGCGATGTATTTCAACAAGATATGCGCGCTTTTGCGATTGGTGGCCAGCGGGATATTATGGACATCGCAGAGGCGCAGCAAGGCATTGATATCCGGCTCATGAGGCTGCACGGTCAGCGGATCGCGCAGAAAGATGACAAAGTCGATTTGTTCCGTTGCTACGCGGGCGCCAATCTGTTGGTCGCCGCCCAGCGGGCCGGACATCATCGTTTCAACATTCAGGCCAAAAGTTTCATTGATAAGCGTGCCGGTAGTCTGCGTGGCAATCAGATGGAATTCCGATAACAGTTCTTTGTGATGGCCAACAAATTCCAGCATTTCATTTTTCTTTTTATCATGGGCAATCAGTGCAATGGTTTTCAAAACAATGTCCCCTTTCGGTGCAGGTTCTTTTCTTTTTAGTATAGTCTATCTGATGGGAATCGTAAACCAGCCAGCAGAAAAATTTATGGGAAAAATAGCTGCCGGTAGAAAAGTGATCTGATTTCATGAAAAAATATGCTGGTTTGGATTGACAGTGAAATCAATTGCTAGTAGAATAAAATTGAGCGTAGAAAAGTATTTGTCGTTGACGAATGTTTCTTTATTGCAAATAAACCTTATTAATGTAGTATTGTTTTTTAGTTGAAAATGAAAAAGAGGTGGGTATATGCTGGAACCAAAACAGGTGACGGAGATGCTTCGTAACCGTGGGTTTAAAGTCACACCGCAGCGTTTGGCGGTGTATGAGACGCTGAGTAAAACCACGGAGCATCCGAATGCGGAAACAATATATAATTCATTGCAACCGACGTATCCAACGATGAGTCTGGCGACCGTTTACAAAACGCTGGATATTTTGAATGAAATCGGTCTGGTCCAAGTGCTGAATGTCGGTGAGGAAAGTTTTCGCTACGATGCGAATACCTCGGCGCATCCGCATGTTCGCTGTATGCAGTGCGGGCGGGTGGATGATATTATGGATGTGGATGACCGCAGTTTTATGCGGAAGGTTGCGGAAAAAACAGAGTATGATTTAGTTGGGCGTCAGTTCTATTTTTACGGAACGTGTCCTGCATGTCAGAAAAAACAGAAGGGCGTCCAGTGAGACGCTCTTTTTAATTTACAGATTTTTTACAGACGGTTTTTCTATGATGATGGAAAGGCCGTTTCATTACGTATAAACGGGAGTGCAGAGCATGCAGGTAGCAGTATTGGCAAGCGGCAGTAAAGGGAATTCAGTTTTTGTGGAAATGGATGGGGTTCGTCTTTTAGTAGATGCCGGCATCAGCGCCCGTCGCATTAAAAAGAGTCTGGCGGAAATTGCGGTGGAGGTCGAGTCCCTGAATGCAGTGTTCATAACGCACGAGCACAGCGATCATGTGAAAGGATTGGCGACTTTGTGTCGACAGTATCATTTGCCGGTTTATACGCGCCCGGATACGTTGGCCTGTCTTTTGGCAAAGGATGCACTACCGGCAGAATGCTTGCATGCAATTCATGATCGCTTGCAGTTGGAAACTCTTTCGATTGGTACATTTAGTCTGTCGCATGATGCCGCCGATCCGGTAGGCTATCAAATTGATGGCAGTCGCAAGTGCACAGTGGCTACGGATCTTGGCTTTGTGACCGGGGAAGTGCAGTCAGCCATTGAAGGTTCTGATGTTCTGGTGCTGGAGGCCAATCATGATCCCGATTTGCTGCGTCGGGGTTCATATCCCTGGCCGCTTAAACAGCGCATTTTAGGGAATCATGGTCATTTATCCAATCATGATGCGGCTTGGGCGTTGGTTCATATGCAGCAGCGGCCGGCAAAGGTGTTTTTGGCTCATCTGAGTGAAGAAAATAATCGGCCGGAACTGGCGGAGGCTACGGTTCGCGATATTTTGAGCGAACAGGGGATGTCATCGACAGAACTCGGATTGACGCTTACGTTACAGGATGGCATGGTTAGTTTGTAATCAGGTATCGGTTGAATAAGGAGGAGAATCGGTATGAAATATTTTAGAAAGCATTGGCAACCTTATATGTCGGTTTTGGCTGGACTTTTTATTATCGGAGCGGTTTTATTGACCGGCTGCGCGAGCAGTAATGCGCGTCAGTCAGAAGGTAGCGGCATTCCGGAAACCTCGCAGGCCGCTTCATCGTCAGGGACCAAGTCCCTATCGGAAGCGCGCAACACGCCGGCGGTAAGGGCTGCGAAGGCCGTTGGCCCGGCGATCGTGGGAATCACCAATAAAGCGGTGGCCAGAGACTGGTTTAACAATCAGGTGCAGGTCGAGCAGGGGGTTGGTTCCGGCGTCATTTTCCGCAGTGATGGCTATATTGTGACGAATAATCACGTTGTAGCCGGAGCCAAGGAAATTATTGTATCGCTTTCCGATGGACGCAGTCTTAAAGGCCATATTGTCGGCGCGGATGAGCTTACCGATATTGCGGTCGTGAAGATCAACGCTACGGACTTGCCGGCTGCTGCATTTGGCAATTCCGACGATCTGGTGGTCGGGGAACCGGCTATCGCGATTGGCAATCCTATGGGGTTGGAATTTCAGGGAAGCGTAACCAGCGGCGTTATAAGCGCGCTGAATCGTACGCTTGATATTGGCGAACGCCGGCTGAAGCTGATCCAGACGGACGCGGCTATTAGCCCGGGCAATTCCGGCGGCGCGCTGGTCAATGCCGATGGACTGGTAATTGGGATTAACAGTGCAAAAGTAGCGGCTAATGGCGTTGAAGGCATGGGATTTGCAATTCCGATCAATGCCGTTCGCGAAGTGGTGGATCAACTGATGGCGAGCGGGCATGTGGTACGGCCATACCTAGGCGTGGGCGTCTTTGATAAGGAGACGGCGGCGCGGCAGGGCTATCAGCTCAATATCGATGCCGGCGTTTATATCCAGAATGTAACTTTAAACGGACCTTGCGGTAAAGCCGGACTGCAGCGCGGAGATGTGATTCTTGAAGTCGGCGGCACGGCGGTGAATACGGTTGCTGATTTGCGGGCGGCAGTATCCGAGCACAAGGTAGGCGATACCGTAAAGGTAAAATATCAGCGCAACGGCGATACGGCGAGCGTTGATGTAGTGCTTGAAGAAATGCCGCAGGAAAATAACGGATGAAAATTACGCTGGTGACTGCGGGCAAGATTAAGGAAAAATATCTGACAGCCGGGATCGCGGAGTTTACGAAACGGCTGACGCCATTTGCCAAAGTCAATATTATTGAGATCAACGAGGAAAAAATGCCGGAGAATCCTTCGGCGGCAGATAAAGAAAAAACGCTCCGAAATGAAGGGGAGCGTTTGCTGCGGCAGGTGCCGAAAGGCAGCTATCTCTTTGTTCTTGATGTTTATGGACAGGCTTATTCTTCGGAAGAGCTGGCAGCGCGTATCAATGCTTTGGGCATTGGCGGCGACAGTCACCTGACGTTTCTTATCGGCGGCGCGTTTGGGCTGTCGGCCGAAGTCCGGCAGGCGGCGGATGAGCGCATTTCGTTTTCCCGGTTGACTTTTACCCACCAAATGGTTCGGCTTTTACTAGTGGAGCAGATTTATCGGGCGTTTAAGATTAATCGTGGGGAAAAATATCACTGGTAGTAGCGACAAAAGTGGAACTCTTGTCAAATGTTTCATGATTTGGCAGGAGTTCTTTTTTTATATGTAGAATTTGTAACATGTGATATATTTTTTTATAGATTTTGGGGTGCGGACAAAAAGTTGGACTATCGTTATGCGGTTAATCCTAATTTTTGTCCGCACCCCCAAACTACTGTGAAAGGGATTGACTATGAACGAATTACCCAGCATCCAGCAATTGGAATGCTTTATCATCTATGGCCGTATCCCGAACTTTACACAGGCAGCCGCTGCGGCTAATATTACCCAGTCGGCGTTCAGCATGCAGATCAAGAATCTCGAACGCCAACTGGGCGTCCGACTGATCGAGCGTTCCAATCGCGGCAGCCATCTGACGCCGGCTGGCGAGCATTTTCTGGCCGATGCGCAGCAATGGATGAACGGTCTGCGTCAGCTGGTAGCAAAAGCCCAATCTGAAGCGGCCCGGACTCCGGTGACGCTGCATATTGGCGTGTTGCGCAGCCTCGGCGATGTCCTCATGAACCAGCACATCGCATATTTCCAGCAGCATCACAAGGATATCAACCTCACAGTCTATGATATGACCGCCGATGATTTGCTGGATGCGCTGCGCAATGACCGTATTGATCTTGCCTCAACGCATTTGCTGCGGGCCGAAGCGCTCAAGGAATACGAAATAATTCACTTTTGCTGGGACCGCATGGTCTATTTTGCCCCCGCAGTAACGGATCTGCCGGATGTCGTGAGCATCGCCGATATGCAGGGCCAGCCACTGGTCTCCTATCCGCAAAATGACTTTATGAATACGGTCATCCGGGATTATTTCCAGCCCCATGGCAATATGCCGTCTATGGCTGCCCGTCTTGCCACCCCCTATGCCATGATGCATTACTGCTGCCACAACCGGGCTGGTGCGCTGCTGTCGAAGCGACTTTTACATGAGCTTGATCCAGACGCGTCCAGCCATCCGCTGGCACAAGACTTGCGGCTGGACTCATGTACGGTCTATCGGAAGGACCATCCCAAGCGGGCGGCCATTGAGGTCTACGTCCGCTACATTTGCCAGCATTTTCACTGTGCACCTTCGCCTCTCCCTTGAACAGCATTCCAGCCGCTATCGCAAAAAACGATAGCGGCTATCTTTTTATTCTGTTGTACAAGCCCGCTCGTTTTTTATATAATCGAACCTATCACACAAAAATAGAAAGGCTGATGGTTCAACATTATGGAAAACGACTCCCGATTATGGACAAAAGATTTTGTCTCCGACACGCTGATTAATTTTGGCATTTATATTATCTACTACATGCTTATGGTTATTATCGCCCTTGAGGCACTTCGGATGGGCGCTTCAACCGCTGAGGCTGGCCTGGCAAGCGGTATCTACATTGTCGGCGTACTGCTGGCAAGACTTGCTGCCGGCCGTTATATTGAGCTGATTGGACGCAAGAGTATGCTATACAAAGGCATTGGGTTCTATCTGGTGACAACCGTCCTTTATTTCTCATTTGACTCCATGACTGGTCTTTATATCGTCCGCTTGCTGAATGGTATTGGTTACGGTGTTGCCGCTACTGCCACAGGAACGATCATCACCGGTGTCATTCCTACCAAGCGCCAGGGCGAGGGAATCAACTACTACGCGTTGAGCCTGAGTCTGGCGGCTGGTGTCGGCCCGCTGCTCGGCATGCTGATGGAGCAGTATTTCAGCTTCGCTGTCATCATTGATGTCTGCATTGCGATCCTGTTGCTCTGCCTGCTGGGAACGGTGTTCCTGAAGGTACCAGAGATCCAGCTTTCCAATGAAAAAATCGCCGAAATCCGCGCTTTTCGCATCAATAATTTTGTCGAACCGAGAGTCATCACCATTTCTTTGGTTGCTTTCTTCATGGGTATCTGCTACTCTGGGGTGCTTTCCTTCCTTGGCGCCTATACCGCCGAGCTGGGTCTCAGCAGTGCCGGACCGATCTTCTTTGTCGTTTATGCCATCGTCATCACCGCCATCCGCCCTTTCGCAGGCGTGATGTTCGACCGCAAAGGTGAGGATTTTGTGATGTATCCCTGCTACATTACCTTCTGCATTGGTTTGTTGCTCCTGAGTATTGCGACAGGAACTGGTCTCATGGTCCTCTCCAGCATCTTCATTGGACTGGGCTATGGCACATTTATGTCCAACGGTCAGGCCATCTGCGTCAAACTGACCCCGGCTTACCGCTCTGGCATTGCCATTTCCACCTACTTCATTATGTTGGATGTAGGTCTCGGCTTCGGTCCTTACTTCCTCGGCAACTTCAAAGACATGGTCGGCTTCAGCGGCATCTACGTCGCCACCGGTCTTGTCGCCCTCGCCTGCGGTGCGCTCTACTACTTCGCCTATGCCCGCCGCAGAGACCAACTCCCCGAGGAGGAAGCCATATCTTCCTTCGAATCATAAAACCACAACGATGCTCTCATATGATCAACGCCATTGCTTATCTCAACTTTTGTTGATGTCAAGTAATGGATCGATTCTTTAGGGAATGTAAAATAAGAAGATAGACAAAGTTCCAGCGGGAAGTTTTTATCACCTGCAGGAACTTTGTTTTTTTATAGCGTTTGTCGTAGTTTTATGGTACATTAATTATGGTCGAAAGGCATATAGCTGATCAGGTGATAAAAATTAATTTTCGGAGGCTGCTGATCACGATATCTCGGGGGCAAAGCGACAGAAGCAATGGATCGATTTTTTGCTAAGAATGGAGAGTATAGGCGGGTGGTTGTTGCCGTGCAATTTAAAAATATTTCTTTGATAAAAAATATGGCGCTTTTGTGTGTCGTTTTTGCTCATTGCAGTATGTTTTTTATTGAAAAAAATCCGTTTGTGGTGCTGTATGCATCGGAAAAAAGTGCGTTTGTTATCAAGGCTATTATGCTCATATCGTATTTTGTTATCCCTGTATTTATGTTCGCTTCCGGTTTTCTGCTGGCCAAGAGCTGTGAAAAAGGAAGGAACAATCTGCTGGGGCTGCTCGTAAAAAGAGGGAAACGCTTGCTGGTTCCGTATCTGTTGACGGGCTTGCTCTGGTTGGTTCCTCTGTATACCTGGTTCGATGTTTTGGCCTACCGGCGGTCGGCAGGGACAAGTTTATGGGCCGGGTATCAGGCATTTTTAGCCGGCCTTTTTACGGACCATCTGTGGTTCTTACTGGCTTTGTTTTGGGTCAATGTGTTTTTTATCTTGCTTTTTCCTTTGCTGAATCGGTCGCTCACTACCGGCGTTCTGTTTTCTTTGGCAGCAGCCGGGATGATTCAAGAATTTTTACAGACGTTTCCCTATTATAAGCTGGATCAGACGGCGTTGCCGATAGTAAGCGCTCTTTTTGGCATACTGACCTATCGGGCGCAGGCGCTTGTTGAAGCGCTGCCGACAAGCAGAATGCGTTTGATCATCGGCGGCCTTTTGGGCTTAGTGGCCGTTTTGCTGCATTTCGATCAGGGGAATGTATATTTCGGGTGGGTCATTAGCATCGCCGGCTGCCTTTTGTTCTATTTTTGTTCGACAATTTTTGTAAAAACAAAAATGGCGGCGCAGATTCTTTATAGCCGTTTGTATGAATGGACGGAAAGGCATAGCATGCAGTATTATCTCTTTCATATGCCCTTTCCTTACTTGTTCTTTCGCTGGCTTTATCCGGTTTTCAACATTTCGCCGGTTTTATTTATACTGCTGAATTTGCTGACTACGGTCATGGTGACTACGGTGGTTGTTCTTGCCTTTAATAAAGGCAAGGCAGTATGGACCCGTTTCTGGATTTCGTTGGCGTAGTGTTTTTGGGCTGTGGCATTGGAAGAACTTGTGCAACATAAAGGACGACTTCGGCTGTTAGCTGTAGTGATGCTGCCGGAGTCGTCCTTTATGTTGCAAGATCAGTCGGATCGCGTTTCTTGTTTTTTATCCGGATTAATCCGGTACAATTGACGGGCTGTCGGTAATGGTCGAAAGAATGACAATGGTTTGGGTTTTAACAACGCCGGAGGCATTTTTAATGCGGGTGAGCAGTTTTTCCAGTGTGCGGGTGTTTTCGGTGAGGATTTTCAGCGAGTAGTCAAAGTCGCCGGTGATGTAATAACATTCCTTGATTTCTGGTTCGGCTTTTACCAGACTGGCAAACTGGTCGCCGTGTTTGGGGTTATCGAACCGCAGAAACATAAGCGCCATAAGATGCTTGTTGAGCAGAGCCGGATCAAGAATTGTCGTGTATTGCTTGATGACGCCGGAGGCTTCGAGTTTCTTGATGCGCTCGCTGATTGCCGGCATGGAGAGAGTAATTTCAGAACTCAGGTCGGAAACCGTAATGCGTGCATTTTCCTGGAGCTTTTTCAATATTTTTCGATCAATATCATCCATGTTTTACGCCGCCCGTCTATAATGTTATAATGTTATATCAGTATTATACCAGTGTTGCTTCTCGGCGGCTATGTTTTTTGCTGCCGATCGCGCAGCCCAGGATGAAAATGATTCCGATTATGGCGCTTGAGGTGAAGTTTATTTATGGGGATACATTCTAAACGACAGCAAAGAAAGATTGCGGCGAATATCGGGATTGTTACCGCCGGAATTTGGCTGATTCTGGTTTGTCTGGCAGGCCGGTATGCTTGGATTCAACTGGTGCAGGGAGACAAACTGGCGGCCTGGGTCCGCAGCGAGACGGGCGAGCAGCGAGAAATTCATTCTCCGCGCGGGGCGATTCTCGATCGCAATGGACGCGAACTGGCGGTCAGCCTGATGACGAAGTCTTTGTTTATCGATCCCAATAGTGTGCAGGATGCCAACGATGTTGCCGCCAAACTGGCGCCGTTGATTCAGGTGCCGGAAAGTGACATTCTGTCCGATATTGCGCAGGGCGGCGGCTTTGTCTGGGTGAAGCATTATTTATCATCCGATGAAGTTGCGGCGGTGCGGGATTTGATTCGTGAGGCTGATTATAATTGTCTGGGGTTCCGGGATGAAGCCAAGCGTTTTTATCCGAACGATATGTTGGCGGCCAATGTGCTGGGGTTTGTGGGAACCGATGATATTGGGCTTGACGGCATCGAGCAGGCGTATGATAAATTGATTAAGGGCAGTCGTACGGAATCGTTTATTCAAACGGATATGAAGGATAATCCAATTTTTAATTCGATCTTTTCCCGGCAGCGTTATGAAGGCGATCGCTGCAAGACGATTGAACTCACGTTGGATGCTACGGCGCAGTTTATTGTTGAACAGGCGCTGGACGAGGCCATGGCGGCGAACCGGCCAAAATCAATTACGGCGATTGTGATGAATCCTAAAACCGGTGAAATTATGGCCATGGCGTCACGACCTTCTTATAATCCGAATCAGTTTGATGATTATAAGCCGGAAACCTGGAAAAACAAAGCTGTTTCTTTTATTTATGAGCCAGGCTCGACTTTTAAGGCGGTTGTGGCAGCGGCGGCGTTACAAGAACGAGCGGTTACGCCGAATCAGGTTTTTGTCGATCCGGGAACGGTTATGGTATCCGGACGCACGATTCAGAACTGGAATGGCGAAAGTTTTGGTACGGTGACTTTTACCGATGTGGTAAAATATTCTCTGAATACCGGTTTTGCTCAGGTCGGTTTGCAGCTGGGCGCCAAGCAGTTGACGAAGTATGCTAAAATATTTGGGTTTGGCGAACCGACGGGTATAGAATTACCGGCGGAGGAATCGGGAATCTTGTTCAATCCGGAGGAGATGCGCGATTCGGATATTGCGACTATGGCGATCGGTCAAAGTATAGCGGTCACGCCGTTGCAGCTGGTAACGGCTATGGCGGCAATCGCAAATGACGGCGTGCTGATGAAACCGCATATTGTTAAATCGGTATGTAACGCCGACGGTTCGGTGTATGAGGAAACAAAGCCGGAAGTCGTTCGCCGGACGATTGAATCGGCAACGGATAAAACTTTGGTTGGCTTGCTGGAACAGGTGGTGGCAAGCGGCGGCGGGCAAAAAGCGGGCGTGCGCGGCTATCGGATTGCCGGTAAAACGGGTACGGCGCAGAAGATTCGTGAGAATGGCGCCGGCTATATGGAAGGGCGCTATATTGCTTCTTTTTGCGGCTTTGCACCGGTGGAAGATCCACAGATTGTTGTCTATGTGATGATTGATGATCCTTCAGGCATTTACTACGGCGGGCAGATTGCCGCGCCGATTGCCAGTGAGATTTTTTCACAGCTGTTCCGCTATCTGCAGATTGAACCGTCCAGTGATCCATTTGCCGGCATGAAGGATACGCAGGCGGCGGGACAGGAATCCCACCCGGCGGTAACCGGCAAGGTGGTGGTTCCGGATGTGGTCGGACTGGATGCGAGTGAGGCAACGATGCGGCTGGAGAGCGCCGGATTAAAAATACAGGCGAATGGGCGCGGGACGGCGATTAGTCAGAGTGAATCGCCGCATGCCCTGGTGGAAGCGGGCACGGCTGTGACCGTTCAATTTGCACCGGAATGAGAAGTTTATGAAGAAAAGGAGCTACCGACAAAGTGAAAAATCACTTTGTCGGTAGCTCCTTTTTAGTGGTGCGTCCGATCTTGTGGCGGGCAATGGATATTGATGAATATACTAAGAAGAAGCAAGGATTTGGAAAAGTTTATCCAGATCATGGCAGTGGGAAAAATTGCCGGGAAGCTATAAATACCATAAGAATTGTTTCGCACAGCTTTTCTATAAAAATAGCCTGATGATTCTGCTCGGCTTAATGCTGAAAAAATGTAAAAACAGTATTGAAAAAATGTAAAAATACAACTACAATATAATTATAATCAATAAATAATAGGAAAGAGGCTGGATGATGGACAGAGAGGCAGATGTGGTCGTGATTGGCGGCGGCATTACGGGAACGGCAATTCTGGCAGAGCTGGCACGGTATGATTTGCATTGTGTGCTGGTGGAAAAGGAACCGGATATAGCAGCGGGAACGACCAAGGCGAACAGCGCGGTGCTGCATGCTGGCTTTGATGCGCCGCAGGGGAGTATGAAGGCCCGTATGAATGTAGCCGGCAACCGTTTATACCATGAGCTGCAGGAGCAACTGGATCTCGACATTCAATGGACAGGATCGTTGGTGGTGGCCACGGATGCAGCGGAAGAAGCCGTGCTGCATGAACTGCTGGCGCGCGGCCAGGCGAATGGAGTGCCGGATCTGGTCATCTGGGACGGGAAAAAAGTGCATGAACAGGAGCCGAATCTGAGTCCGCAGATTCGGGCGGCATTATGGGCGCCGACAGCCGGCATTTGCTGGCCGTTCGGGTTGGCTATTGCTTTTGCGGAAAATGCGGTGCAGAACGGCGCGGAGATTTTGCGGGAGTGCGAGGTCACGGGCATCAGGACAGAAGCGGGGAAGGTTACGGCGGTGGAAACGACGGCGGGACTGATTCGTACGCGCTGGGTGGTGAATGCCGCTGGGGTGGAAGCGGATCAGGTTAGCCAGTGGGCCGGCGATACGAGTTTTTCCATTCAGCCGCGTAAGGGCGAATACGTCTTGTTTGATAAAACGGCGCAGCCGGATCTGGTCAAGGGGGTCATTTTCCCGACGCCGAGCCGGACTTCAAAGGGCATTCTGGTTTGCGCCACGACGCATGGCAATGTGTTTGTCGGGCCGAATGCGCAAAACATCGAGGATCGTGAAGACACCGCAGTGACTGCAGCCGGTATGGCTGAAATTTTAAACGGCGCGCGTAAATTGGTGCCGAAGATTCCCCTTGGCGCTGTTATTACTGAATTTGCCGGTATCCGTGCGGTATCGAGCACGGGGGATTTTGTCTTGGGATTCTCTAAAAATGTGGACGGATTGGTCCAGGCGGCGGGAATCCAGTCGCCCGGACTGACTTCAGCGCCGGCGATAGCCCGCTATATTGCCGGGCTGCTTGTCAAGGCGTCGAAGGCGGCGCTGCGGGCCGATTATCAAGCGGGCCGGCCTGCACATCCAACACTGCGCACTTTGACGCCGGCCGGGCAGGAAACGCTGATTGCCGGCGATTCCCGTTATGGACGTGTGATTTGCCGCTGTGAGACGATCACCGAGGGCGAAATCGTTGATGCGATTCACCGTCCCTGCGGCGCGCGTACTGTAGATGGCGTTAAGCGCCGCACCCGGGCGGGGATGGGGCGGTGTCAGGGAGGTTTCTGCGGCCCTCGTATTGTGCAGATTCTGGCTCGGGAGCTAAAAATTCCGGTTTCGTCGGTGCGCAAGGAAACTCGTGCTTCTTATATGTATTATGATAAAGATGAAATGAGCGGAGGCAACGCATAATGGGCGAAATTTATGATGTTATTATTGTTGGCGGCGGACCGGCTGGCCTGGCGGCTGCCTATAGTGCCTGGCAGAATGGCGCCAAAAGTATTTTGGTGCTGGAACGCGACCGCGAGCCCGGCGGCATTCTGCAGCAATGTATTCACAATGGTTTTGGGCTGCATCATTTTAAGGAGGAGCTGACCGGGCCCGGGTATGCGCAGCGCTGCTATGATCTGGTCAAGGATAAACCAGAAATTTCCATTATGGTGGATACCATGGTTTTGGAAGTGCGGCCTGATAAAACTGTTTGCGCGGTCAGTCCGGAGCGCGGGCGCATGGAGCTACGGGGGAAAACGATTGTTTTAACGATGGGGTGCCGGGAGCGTACCCGCGGCGCAATCCGTATTCCGGGAGAAAGGCCAGCTGGCATTTATACGGCGGGAGCGGCGCAGCGCATGGTGAATATGGAGGGGTATCTGCCCGGGCATAAGATTGTGATCCTGGGGTCGGGCGATATCGGTCTTATTATGGCGCGGCGGATGACGCTGGAAGGTTGTAAGGTGCAGGGCGTTTTTGAGATTTGTCCGTTCTCTAACGGACTTACGCGCAATCTGGTTCAATGCCTGGATGATTATGGGATTCCCCTGTACTTGTCGCATACCATTACGCAGATTCAAGGAAAAGAGCGGGTGACGGGCATAACGGCGGCCAGAGTCGACGAGCATATGTGTCCTGTGCCGGGGACGGATTTTGCGGTTGATTGTGATACGGTATTGCTTTCGGTGGGGTTGATTCCGGAAAATGAGCTGTCGCGTTCTTTGGGGATTGAACTGCATCCGCTGACAAACGGGCCGGTGGTCGATCAGCACCGGGCTACGAGTTTGCCGGGGATTTTTGCGGCAGGCAATGTGGTGCATGTGCATGATTTGGTAGATTTTGTTTCGGATGAAGCGGCGATTGCCGGCAAATATGCCGCGCTGACCGCAGCAGGAAAGGTAGCAGTAGCTGAACGCACGCTGCCGGTGGTGACAGGAAACGCGGTACGCACTTGTGTGCCGCAGCGGCTGCGGCTTACGGATGAAGGCGAATCGGTGCGTCTTTTTATGCGGGTGACGAAGCCGATGCGGCGGGTGAAACTGGTGATCCGGAGCGGCGGCAATCTTATTTTGTCGAAAAACCTTTTGGCGGCCAAACCGAGCGAGATGATTGCGGTGGATTTACCAGCGGGGAAGACCGTCGGTCTGCGGGATGATCTGGTAGTTGCCATCGACGAGGAGGAATAAGGCATGAAGAGCGAAAAGAAAATGCTGCACTGTATTTGTTGTCCGCTGGGTTGTGAAATCACTGCCAGTTTGGAAGATGGCCAGGTGGTGGCTGTCTGCGGCAACAGCTGTCCGCGCGGCGAGAAATATGCGCGTGAAGAGCTTACCGCGCCGCAGCGAATGCTGACAATGACGGTGCGTATTTTGCAGGGAAAACTGCCGCTTTTGCCGGTTGTTTCGGCGCGGGCGCTGCCCAAGGAACGGATTTCTGACTGCGCCCGGGCTTTGCGCCGGATTACCGCGAAAGCGCCGGTGCGAGCGGGTGACGTCATTGTGCCGGATCTTTTAGGTTTGGGCGTGGATATTGTTGCCAGCCGTGATATGGATCGTATTTGAAGTCTGCATGTCAGAAACCGTGATGCGCGGCAGAGAAATTCCCCTTTTACAATCTCCGGAAAACGTGAGACAATAAAAGGGGAATTTTATTGTCTATGGAGGAATGGGTGTGGCAATTCGGATGATTGTGACGGATCTGGATGGAACGCTGCTCAACGGCAGTTTCCAGATTTCGCCAGAAAATAAAGAGGCCCTGCAGGAAGCTGCGGCAAAAGGGGTTCTGGTGACGCTGGCTACCGGCCGCATGTATCGTTCAGCGCTGCCCTATGCGCTGGAACTGGGGCTTAATGCGCCGATTATTACCTATAATGGAGCGGTGGTTAAATCAACCGGCGGAGAAGTACTTTTTGCATCCTATTTGGAGACGGCAGCCGCAAAGGCGGTACTGCAGTATTGTTTTCAGCGCAGCTGGTATGTGCAGCTGTATCAGGGGGGCGACCTGTACTATGCAGCCGCAACCGCGGCGGCGCTTGCTTATGAGCAATCTGCCGGGATAAAGGGGTTGGCGGTGGGGCTGGCGGGAATGCTGGCCCGGGCGACGGCGGTGCCGAAACTTTTGGCGGTGGCGCCGGATCCATTGCGGACGGATGCGATGGTAGCCGAGCTGGCGGCGGCTTTTCCCGGTAAAATTGCGGTTATGAAGTCCAGTCCGTTGTATATTGAAGTGATCGCGCCGGGGGTAAGTAAAGCAGCGGCCATGCTTTCCTTGGCTGCTGGGCATGGCATCCGGGCGGATGAAATCATGGCGCTGGGGGACTCCAATAATGATTTGTCCATGCTGCGGGCAGCGGGGCTGGGAATTGCTATGGGCAACGCTGCCGAGAGTGTGAAACAGATCGCCGACGCTGTGACTACGGATTGCGAAGCCGGCGGCGTGGCAGCCGCGGTTCGTCGCTATGTACTGTGAGGTGATGGTATGGCGATCCGGTTGATTGCTATGGATCTGGATGGAACCTTGCTGAACCAGAATAAGCAAGTATCGCCGGGCAATCTGGCGGCCATTGCCGCCGCCTGCGAGCGGGGGATCGGCGTGACCATAGCGACGGGGAGAATGTATGATTCAGCCGCATATTTTGGTCGGATCATTGGTGCGAATGTGCCGCTGATCTGCTGCTGCGGCGGTTTAGTGCAGGCAATAGCCGGCGATAAACCAATTTTTGCCCGCTATTATGACCCGGTATTTGTACGTGCTTTTCTTGATTATTGTATCGAACGGGATTGGTACGTGCAGTGGTATGCCGGCCGGGAGATTTTTGCTTATGACTACCGGCCGGAGTATTTTACCGTGTACCGTACCGTGCAGAATTTTCAGGTGCATGAGACGGGCCGTGGGTATCGCGCTTATACGGAGCAGGTACTGCAGCTGGTGGTACGTGATCTTACCGGACGACTGCCGGCGATTCTGAACGAATTGGCGCAGGCGTTTCCCGGACAGTTTTCTGTGACGATGAACATGGCTACCAACGCCGATCTTTTGCCGCCGGGAATTGATAAGGCGGCTGGCGTGACGGCGCTGATCCGGTATTTGGGCATTGCGCCGGCAGAGGTCATGTGTTGCGGCGATGCGGAAAATGATCTTTCGATGCTGCGGCTGGCGGGGGTCAGCGTAGTGCCAGCCAATGGACTGCCGGCAGCACAACGGTTGGCGACGTATCGTGCGCCGTCTTGCGATGAGGATGCGATTGCCCGGGCGATTGAGGATTTGGTGCTCGTATAGGAAAAAGAAGCCATTTTTTGTAAATGCTGTTCATAGCGCAGGCGGATGCGTTATGGCTGACGTGCTGCCGGGGGTATGGCGGCGATTTGCAGTTTGGATGGCTTTCTTCTATAATGATAGAGTATTCATTTTCACGGAGGTGGGAATATGGAAAAGGAAGAAGCTTTTCGCCTGCTGATTGTTACCGGTATGTCCGGCAGCGGTAAGACGCAGGCGTGTCGGCATCTTGAGGATCTCGGTTATTTTTGTGTGGACAATCTGCCGCCGGTGTTTATTCCGAAATTCGCGGAATTGTGCTCGCATTCGGCCGGGCATGTCGGCAAAGTTGTGCTGGTTGTGGATACGCGCAGCCGCGAATTCTTTGATACCTTCGTGCATGTACTGGAGGATATGGATCGCGATGATCAGGAGTATGAGCTTCTGTTCATGGATGCATCGGATGCCGCGATTATCCGCCGGTATAAGGAAACGCGCCGCCGTCATCCGATGGCGCCGAGTTCCCGGATTACGGAGGGCATTACCAAGGAGCGGGAACGGCTGGCGTCGGTCCGGGCCAAGGCGACGTATATTATCGATACGTCGGAGCTCAAAAAAAATGAGCTGAAAGAAAAAATAGTCCGCCTGTTTGGCAACAGCGACGGCGAAAAGATGGGCATCAATGTGCTTTCTTTTGGCTTTAAGTTTGGAATGCCGCTGGATGCGGATATGGTGCTTGATGTACGTTTTTTGCCAAATCCATTTTATATCGAATCCATGCGGCATAAAAGCGGCGTGGTCCCGGAGGTAGCAGAGTATATTGAACAATGGCCGGTGACACAGGAATTTGAGGCTAAACTTGATGCTATGATTGATTTTCTTATTCCGCAGTACATCAAAGAGGGTAAGAGCCAGTTGGTGATTGCCGTCGGCTGTACGGGCGGTATGCATCGTTCGGTGTATATTGCAAAGCATATTTTCGATTTTTTGGGAACCCGGGGCTATCAAGCAACACTGGAGCACCGTGATCTCATGAAAAATGATGTGCGCGAGCATGTACGTGAGGAATGCTGACAGAGAGGTTTGACAGGATATATGCATCTTTTGAAATGGTTGTATCCAGGTATGCATTTTAAGCGTTGGCTGCTGCTGTTTGCGGCCGGCGTGATGCTGGTGAGTCTCGGTTTAGCGCTGATTTTCAATTATAAGTATCTGGATCATATTGAAGAAGCGATTTTCCGATTTGTTTATACGTGGAAGGGAAGCTATGATTATACGGCGACGGCGCTGGTCGGCACGGCGGTCGTGGTTGTCGGCCTGGCGATTATGCTGCTGGCGACACGGTTCGTCATTCGGTCGGTGATTACGGTGCTGTTGCCGGAAGATTCCGGTCGCCTGGTGGATCTCATTTACGAAAAACGTTTGCTGGGGAAAGGTCCGGCGATTACGGTCATTGGCGGCGGACACGGCTTATCGGTGCTCCTGCGGGGAATCAAAGAAGCGACGAGCAATGTGACGGCCGTGGTGACCGTTGCCGATGACGGCGGTTCATCCGGACGGCTGCGGGAGGAACTGGGGATTATTCCTCCGGGGGATCTGCGCAATTGTCTGGTGGCACTGGCGGATACGGAGCCGCTGATGGAGAAGCTTTTTCAGTATCGGTTTGGCGGTACGAGCGAGCTTGCCGGGCATAGCTTTGGCAATTTGTTTATCGCGGCGATGAGCGAAGTGACCGGCGATATGGAAAAGGCGCTCAAGGAATCGTCTAAGGTTTTGGCTGTTAAGGGGCGGGTTTTGCCGGCCAGCACGGAGCATGTGCGGCTGGATGCAACGATGTCCGACGGCACGGTCGTACAGGGCGAGTCTCATATACCGGAAGTCAAGAAGCATATTCGTCGGGTGCGCCTTTATCCGGCGCATGTTCCGGCGGTGCAGTCGGCCATTGAGGCGATTCGCGATGCCGATGCGGTGATTTTGGGGCCGGGCAGCCTTTATACGAGCATTATGCCGAATCTGCTGGTCGATGGGATGGCCGCAGCTTTACGGCACAGCCGGGCGATAAAAATCTACATCTGTAATGTTATGACGCAGCCGGGCGAGACGGACGGGTATACCGCGTCTATGCATGTGAAAGCGATTCAGGAACATGCGGGTAAGGGCGTCATTGATTATGTTCTGGTAAATTCTGCGCCCTTGCCGCCGGAATGTATTGAAAGTTACGCGGCGAAAGGCGCTTATCCGGTGCGGGTGGATAAGGAAGCGCTGAATGCGCTGGGGGTCGGCTTTGTTCAAGCGGATCTGATCAGTAGTACGGACGGCGGTCACCATGATCCGGATAAACTTACGCGCAGCGTGATGAAAATGGTTTATGGACTGCAGTCCAATGCAAATTTAAAGGATTATTATTTTTCGGACACGTCGATGAAATAGTTTGGCAGGCGGCGAAACGGGGGTAAGATTATGCCATCCTTTGCCACTGAGGTAAAAAATGAGCTGGCGCGGCTGATATATGATAAACCGCATTGCCGCAAGGCGGAACTGGCGGCTCTTTTGCGCATGGGCGCGGCTATTACGTTGGGGCCTAAGCATGCGCTGGGCATCAGCTTCACCACGGAAAATGCGGCGGTTGCCCGTAAGGTGCTGGTGCTTTTGAAAGATGCCGGTCCGGTGCATACGGAAATTACAGTGAGTCGTTCGCGGCGGCTGAAGAAAAAAAATAGTTATACGGTGCGGGTGGTGCCATCGCCGGTGGTCGAATGGCTGCTGCGCGAGCTGGGACTGCTGGCGGACAGCATGCCAACAGCTGCCCGCGGCGGAACTCTGCTGCGACGTTCCTGCTGCCGGGTTGCGTACCTGCGCGGCGCTTTTTTAGGCGGTGGCAGCGTGAACCGGCCGGAGGCTGGCTATCATCTGGAACTGGTGAGCGGCAATTATCAGTTTGCCGAACTGTTGGCGTCGCTTTTGCGGCGGCTGGATATGCCGGCGGGACTGACCGACCGCAAGGAAGCCTATGTTGTTTATTTGAAAGAAAGCGATGCGATCGTTGATTTCCTGGGACTGATGCAGGCGGAGGAAGCGACGGAGGCTTTCGAGGTAACACGCAATGTGAAGGAAGTGCGCAATCAGGTTAACCGGCTGGTGAACTGTGAGACGGCGAATTTGCAGAAAACCGTTGATGCCGCCGGGAAACAAATTATGGGGATACGCGCTCTGGCAGCTGCTGGACGGCTGGAGAAACTTCCGCCGCCGCTCCGGATGGCGGCGGAAGTCCGCTTGGCACACCCGGATGCCACTTTGTCGGAGCTGGCAGTTCTTTTGGGAATCGGTCGGTCCGGGGTCAATCATCGTCTGCGGAAACTTACGGAGCTGGCGGCTGAGGAAAATTGAGGGTGAAGGAACTGACGAAAGACAAGCGGAGTTTTATTGAAAAAGCTACAAATATGACCTTTCTTGATATGTCTCTCAAGGGGACCAGTTTGAAATATCGGATTTGTTATTATGGAGCAGGCATCTTGGCCATTCTGTTTTTTTGTCTGGTACTGATTACGCCGGCTGGCGTTCCAATTCTGGAATACCACAAGGTGAATGATGAAACGGATGATGTTTATACAGTGCCGGTAAAAAAGTTTACCGCGCAGATGGACTATTTGCTGGAAGCTGGCTATACGCCGATTTCACTGCTGGATTTTTTGCGGGCAAGGAAGGGAAAGCAGGAACTGCCAGACCGGCCGATCATCATCACGTTTGACGACGGTTATGAAGATAACTATACAACCATGTTGCCGGTCTTGGAATCACGGGGTATGAAAGCGACGCTGTTCATGGTTACCAATGATATTGGGCAGCCAGGCTATCTGACCTGGGATCAGCTTCGGGATATGCAGGAGCGCGGAATTGAGATTGGCAGTCATACGGCGAACCATCAGCCGCTGACGACGCTCGATGATGCGCAGGCCAATGACGAAATGAAACTATCAAAATTGATTTTGGAATGGAATGGCATTCATACGGTGTTTGCTTTTTCTTATCCGAATGGAGCTTATGACGATCGTTTGCCGGCGATGCTGCAGCAGAATGAATATCTGGCTGCTGTCACTGGCGACGCGGGATTTAATACGTTTGAAACCAATCCGTATCTTATGCAGCGGACGAATATTCCCCGGCCTCGTTTCGGGTTGATGGAGTTCCGGCTGCGTTTGTTGAAGGCGGAATTGTTTGCCCATCTGGGTATTGAACAGCATCGTAATTCATGAGCAGGAGGTTTTTTTGAATTTATGAAATGGGAAAGACTGGCGGCCTGTCTGTTGGCAGGCGGCATTGCAATGGGATGGACGGTTGTTTCAGAAGCGCGGCATGGCGCGGATTTTACTTCGACAACAGTGGTGAGCACAGAACGGCGGGCGCAGGCGGCATCGGTGTCAACTCCGTTGCCGCCTGCAGCGGATGCGGGCAGCCCTGTGAATGCAACGGGAACTAAGGCGATACCTGAGGGTACGGCGGAACAAAAAGCGTCGAAGACGGCTGCCGCCGGCAGTTTGCCGCCGGCGTTGCCAGCCAATGATACGACGGCGGTCAGCACGACCGAACCGATGCATCTTTGGCCGGTGGAAGCGGTTGATGTCGGCGGAACGCTGCTGTTTTCGGATAGTCCGGAATATGTCAAAAAGCCGGGGATTCTTTATTCTGATACGGTGAAGGGGGATGCCCGCATCCTTTTTTATCATTTGAATGATTCTTCGTCGGCGCGAAAAGTAGCGGTGGTTCTGGAAAATACCAGCGATCAGTATGCGATTGTGCATATTACGCGCGGGGGCATGAGCCAGCCGGGCAGTGATTATCTGGCCGTCGGGCGGAGCACGCAGATTGAATACTTTGATACTAAGCTCAATGATGTTCTTTATATCGGCGCCGGCGGTAAGCGGCTGCTACAGGAAAAAATGGAAACGACGACGCTGCAGCCGGGGCAGCTGGTTTACGGTGTCTATGATTTTTCGTCTTCCGTGCCGGTCAAGGTATCGGTAATTATGTATCCGGCTGCCGATAACCCCTATGAGTTTATCCAGACGGCTTCGGTTTTGCCTAAAGACGAGCAGCGTTTGCGGGGCACGTTCACCGGGATGGATCGTATTATCAGCAGTATTCGTCCGTATAATCCCGACCGTGACGGCATTGTATACATTCCAATCGGTGACAATCATATCGATGCCTACCGTACGGGAATTGATGCTACAGACGGCAGCAGTGTGGTTAATTATGGCAATTACGGCGTATTGTACCGCATTGAAATCCCCATGGCCGGCAAGCGGGGAGCGCAATATTATCTGAGCCCGCTGGGCGGAACTTATACTGGGGCGATGCGGGTGGAAGTCGGAGTTTCCGGTATATCGAAATTGCTTCTGACGCCGGATGGGCAGCCATTTTTTGGCGACAAGGCTACCGTGAATGGACCGGCAGCCGGACAGAACGGCATGGCGTTTTTGACGCCGGGCACAGAGCTAGCGAATCTCGGCGCTTACGGCGGTTCATCGGCGCTGAGTTTTGAGTATTCTCCTCCTGGCGCGTCTAATCTGCCGGTGCGGCTGATTTTAGCGCCGACCGATACGGGAACACTTGCACAGAAGCCAAAAAAAAGGTAGAATAGATGACAAGCATGTATCCTGAACAGTGAGGAGGTCATGAAATGAAGCACATTAAGACAGTGAACAAGCCGTCTTTGCAGCGCACGGTCCATACAGGCGGCTGCGGCGAATGCCAGGCATCCTGCCAGTCGGCCTGCAAGACATCCTGCACGGTAGGCAATCAGGTTTGCGAGAAATGAGCAGAAAAGCCTTCCCTCACGGGAGGGCTTTTTTCGTAATGAATACGAGGAGCCGCTTGTCGGCAGCGATGGGTAAAAGCGCTGCGAGAGCAATGATTTCAAATTTTAAGGAGATATGTATGAAGGAAAAAATTCATAAATTTCAGCAAAACGGCATGTATATTCTGCTCGATATCAACAGCGGGGCGGTGCATGTTATTGATAAGATGATCTATGATATCATGGATACGTTTGACGGCAATAATGATGCGGACGTGGTGTCCCGACTGCAGGCTGTTTATCCGGTGGCGGACCTCCGGGAATCGCTGGACGAACTGCATGCTCTGATCGCGGCCAAGGAACTGTTTGCGCCGGATATTGATGTTCCGCCGACATTTGCCGAGGAAGGCATTGTAAAATCCATGTGCCTCATGGTGGCGCATGACTGTAATCTGCGCTGCAAATATTGCTTCGGGGATACCGGCGAATATGGCGGCGACCGTGAGCTCATGAGCAAGAAAGTCGGCGAAGCGGCGATTGAATATATTATTGAGCACAGCGGACCGCGCAAGCACTGCGAAGTTGACTTTTTCGGCGGCGAGCCGCTGGTGAATATGCCGGTGGTGAAACACGTAACGGCTTATGTGCGTCGCCGTGAACAAGAAACCGGCAAAGAGTTTAAATTGACGCTGACGACGAACGGCATGCTGCTGAATGATGAAAACATCAAGTTTTTGAATGATAATAATGTCAGTCTGGTGCTGAGTATGGACGGTCGGAAGGAAGTCCATGACCGCATGCGCCCGGATGCCGGCGGCAACGGCACCTACGATCGCTGCGTAGCGAATTTCCGCAAGTTTGTTGCTTCCCGGAATGATCAGAATTATTATATGCGCGGGACGTATACCAAGTATAATCTGGATTTTACGGATGATGTTCTTTCCATGGCGGATGCCGGCTTTGATATTCTTTCCGTGGAACCGGTAGTAGCAAAGGATGCGCCGTATGGCATTACGGAGGCGGAACTGCCGCGTATTTTTGCCGAATATGATCGGCTGACAGCGGCTTATCTGGAACGGCATCGGGAGGGCCGGGGCTTTTTCTTTTTCCATTTCAATATGGACCTTTCCAATGGGCCCTGCGTGGCCAAACGTTTGGCCGGATGCGGCGCCGGGCATGAATATTATGCCGTGGCGGCGAATGGCGACTTGTATCCGTGCCATCAATTTGTTGGCCGCAAAAAATATAAGCTGGGCACTGTTTTTACGGGCGTTGAAGATCATGAGCTGCCGCGTTATTTCCGCGAGTCGCATGTGTTGAATAAGCCGAAATGCCGCGATTGCTGGGCCAGATTTTTTTGCAGCGGCGGCTGTCATGCCAATGCCGATCTTTTTCATGGAAATATTCGTGAACCTTATGAGGTGGGCTGCGAAATCCAGAAAAAGCGACTGGAATGCGCTATTATGGTACAGGCTTCGCTGGCTTTGGAATAAATCCAGGCAGGAAAACAGGTTGCTTTTTTCGGAGGGCTACGATATATTTTAGAAAATAAAGGATGGCAGCAGCTGCGGGGGGTAAGTTATGAGCAGGTCGTTGGTTCCGGAATATCAGGACCCAGGGTTGTTCGATGTTTTGGAGGAACGCATCTTTATAATTGATGTGCATACATTTGAGTTGTTGTTTATGAACCGGGTGGCCCGGCACAAATTTCATCTGGAACCGAAGGATTATCAGGGACGCAAATGTTATGAGGTCCTGCGGCGCAGAGATACGCCCTGTATGGACTGCGGCGGCGCTGGTATTCGCAATGGGACTTGTCGTTGGAATACGTATAATCCGATTTTCAATGAATATCATCAGCTCACCGATACTTTTATTCATTATCAAGGGCACGAAGCGCGGGTGGAAATGGCGGTCGATATTACGCAGCAGATGCAGCAGAGCCAGGAACTGATCACGGCGCTGGCGTTGGAGACTGTCATGACGGAAGCGGTGCGTATCCTTTATGCTTCGCTGGACCTGCCGCAGGCAATCCGCGAAATGCTGCGTTATATCGGCAACCATCTGATGGCCGACCGAGCGTTTATTTTTGAGATTCAGGGGCACTCGCTGTACAATCGTTTTGAGTGGTGCGGGGTGGATGTTGCGCCTAAGCCGGCAGTTTTGCCGCTGGATCTTATCGGGCGCTGGATGGAAGAGTTCAAAAAGAACCGGGTCGTCTGTGTGCCTGATATTGCCGTTGTCAGCAAGCTTTATCCGGAAGAGCATCGGAATATGCAAGACCAGAAAGTCTACAGCTATATTGTCGCGCCGCTGTTGGTGCATGAAAAAATTGCGGGTTTCATCGGTTTGGATAATCCCCCGCCGGATCGTATTAAAAACCTTGATTCCATGTTGATGACGCTGGCTTATTTCGTTTCTGCGTCGATGGTAGCGGCGGACAACCGATCTTTGCTGGAAGCGCTCAGCTATAGCGACGTGATGACCGGGGTAGCGAATCGCAATGCCTTTGCCCGGGATTTGGCGCAGTGGCATGCGGCGGATCATCTGCAGCCGGTGGGAGTCGCCTATATCGATCTGAACGGATTGAAGCGGGTGAATGATAGTCAGGGACATAGAGCGGGAGACCGGATGATTGTCTCTTTAGCGGAAACGATTGCCCGGTTTTTCCGGAAAAAGGAAATTTATCGTACCGGCGGCGATGAATTTGTGGTCATTTGTTCCGGCATTAGCAGAGCACAGTTTATGGATCGCGTGACCCGGTTGGCTGCGGCGATTCATTGCGAAGCATCGGTAGGCTTTGACTGGCGGGACAGCAATCGGGATATTCAAAAGGCGGTTGTTGCCGCTGATGCGGCTATGTATGAGCAGAAGAAAAAGTATTATATGGCGGAGAGATCAGGCGGCGATGCTGCTGATACGCTGTCATGAACAAAGGCCGCTGCTGATGCAGCGGCCTTTGTTCATGACAGCGTATTAAAAAATGTTGCTTTTTTATCGAAGGCGAAAATTGTCAGAAAAACAGAAATAAAGCTTTATGCGGGTACGTTTCATGCCTGAAACAGGGAGAAATGAAAGCACGTTGTTTTCTTATGGAGAATTATCGTAATAATTGGAGAAAACGTTGACAATAGGGAGGAAATTATTGTACTATAAGGGTGAAATTGTTGTGCTATGAATAAGAAAAAAAGGAAAACGGACACTCCGAATTTCTGTGTTTCCCGTATTTTCGGCTGCCCGCGTGTTTTGGCGATGCGGCCTCAAATAATCTGATGCCGGGGGGAAATTCCCGGTGCAGAAAATTCAAATTAGGGGGTTTTCAACATGGCAGTAAGAGTAGCGATTAATGGTTTTGGGCGTATTGGCCGTCTGGCATTCCGTCATATGTTCGACGAGCCGGGGTATGAGGTTGTGGCGATCAATGATCTTGCCCAGCCGAAGATGCTCGCGCATCTTCTGAAGTATGATTCCACGCAGGGGATGTACAAGTATGATACGGCGGCGGGGGAAGACTGCATCATCGTCAACGGTAAGCGGGTTCAGCTTTTTGCGGAAGCCGATGCGGCGAATATTCCCTGGGGCAAGACCGGAGTCGATGTTGTGCTGGAGTGCACCGGCTTTTATACTTCCAAGGAAAAATCCTTGAAACATATTCAGGCAGGAGCGAAGAAAGTCGTTATTTCAGCTCCGGCCGGCAATGATCTGCCGACGATTGTTTACAATGTGAATCATCAGACGCTGAAGCCGACCGATACGGTGATTTCAGCTGCTTCCTGCACGACGAACTGTCTGGCGCCGATGACAGCGGCGCTGCATAAGCTGGCTCCGATTCAGAGCGGCATTATGACGACGATTCATGCCTATACGGGCGATCAGATGACGCTGGACGGCCCGCAGCGCAAAGGCGATCTGCGCCGTTCACGCGCGGCGGCAATCAATATCGTTCCGAATTCTACCGGAGCGGCAAAGGCGATAGGCCTCGTCATTCCGGAACTGAAGGGAAAATTGATCGGCGCAGCACAGCGGGTGCCGACTCCGACGGGATCGACGACCATTCTGATTGCTGTCGTCAAAGGTAAAGTAACGGTGGATGAAGTCAATGCAGCGATGAAAGCGGCGGCGGATGAATCCTTTGGTTACAATACGGATGAAATCGTTTCCAGTGATATTATCGGCATGACGTATGGTTCTTTGTTTGATGCCACGCAGACGATGGTCAATCCGATCAATGACGAACTTACGCAGGTTCAGGTCGTTTCCTGGTATGACAATGAGAACAGTTATACCAGTCAGATGTGCCGTACGATTAAATACCTGGCGGAACTTAAATAACATTTCCATACTATAAACAACACAGGTAGCAACGATCTTGCAGAGGTCCGGCCTAATAGGGCCGAACCTCTTTCTTTTAGGTGTTTTATAAAGGGAGGCATTTGCTGTGAACAAGAAAACGATTGAGGATATTGATGTCCAGGGTAAAAAGGTCTTCGTGCGGGTAGATTTTAATGTCCCGCTTGACGACCAGCAGCATATTACGAATGATAAGCGCATCCGGGCGACTTTGCCGACGATTCATTATCTTGTCGATCATGGGGCGGCTGTTATTCTGGCAAGTCATTTGGGACGTCCGAAAGGGCAGCGCAAACCAGAGCTTTCTTTGAAACCGGTTGCGGATTATTTTTCCCAGTTATGGGGAAAGCCTATCAAGTTTGTGGAAGATTGTATCGGGAAACCGGCGCGGGATGCGGCGGCCGCTTTGCAGCCGGGCGAGATTCTGCTGTTGGAGAATCTTCGCTTTCATCCAGAAGAGGAGAAAAATGATCCCGGATTTGCCAAGGAACTGGCGGCGCTGGCGGATGTAGCAGTTGATGATGCTTTCGGCTGCGCGCATCGCGGGCATGCATCCAATGATGGCATTACAAAGTATCTGGAAACCGTGGCCGGCTATTTGCTGGAGAAGGAAATAAAATTTATCGGCGCAGCGCTGGCAGCGCCGAAGCGGCCTTTTGTTGCGATTCTGGGCGGAGCTAAGGTTTCGGATAAGATCGGCGTCATTGCCAATATGATTGATAAAGTCGATACGATTATCATTGGCGGCGGTATGGCGCATACATTTGATGCCGCCAAGGGACTGCCTATCGGAGACTCGCTTTGTGAGCCGGATAAATACGATTTGGCGCGTGAACTATTGGCTAAAGCAGAAGCGAAGGGCGTTCGGGTGGTGCTGCCGGTTGATGTTGTGGTTGCTGACCGGTTTGCAGCGGATGCGAACCGAAAGGTAGTCGATGTAGATCAGGTGGAACCGGGATGGCAGGCCCTTGACAGCGGGCCCAAAACCTCGGCGCTTTATACGGAGGCTTTGCAGGGAGCGCGCACGGTGATTTGGAATGGGCCGATGGGCGTCTTTGAATTTGACGCGTTTGCCAAGGGAACGGAAGCGGTTGCCGCGGCGGTTGCCAAAGCAACAGAGGAAGGCGCTGTAAGTATTGTCGGCGGCGGCGATTCGATTGCGGCGCTGAAAAAAACCGGGTTGTCGGCGAAAATATCCCATATTTCCACCGGCGGCGGAGCTACGCTGGAGTTTTTGGAAGGCAAAGTTCTTCCGGGCATTGCGGCGCTGGCAGATAAATAAAAGCAGCGGAAGGGAAGCGGTTTTATGCGTAAACCAATTATTGCCGGCAACTGGAAAATGCACAATACAATTGCCGAAGGAATGAAGCTGATTCGCGGGCTGATACCGCTGGTCAAAGGAGTCAAAGACGTAGATATCGTCGTCTGTCCGACGGCTACGGCGCTGGCGGTGGTTACGAGTACTTTGCGGGGAAAGAATATTCAGGTAGGAGCGCAAAATGTTCATTGGGAAAAAGACGGCGCTTACACAGGAGAAATAGCCGCGTCTATGTTAAAGGAAATCGGCGTCAAATATGCCATCGTCGGCCATTCGGAGCGCCGTCAGTATTTTGGCGAGACCGATGAAGGGGTCAATAAACGTGCGCGGGCAGCTTTTGCCGCCGGGATTACTCCGATTATCTGTGTGGGTGAATCCTTGGCAACGCGGGAAAAAGGCACGTATCTGCGGTTTGTCGCCCGGCAGGTACGTCTGGCAACGGATGGGTTTCAGCCGGAAGAAGCGGCCAAGTTAGTCCTGGCCTATGAACCGGTCTGGGCCATCGGTACGGGCAAGACGGCTACCTTTGAGCAGGCAGAAGAGGTCTGCGCGCATATTCGCCAAACGATAACCCGTTTGTTTGGCGCAGCAGCGGGCGATCAGATTCGCATTCAGTATGGCGGCAGTGTAAAACCGGCGACGATCCGTGGGTTGATGGAAAAACCGGATGTTGACGGCGTGCTGGTCGGTGGCGCGGCGCTCAAGGCAGTCGATTTTAGTCAGATTGTAAAGTTTCAGTGAGGAATGGGGTAAAAGCTATATGGCAAAGTTAAAAAAAGGGCCGTTGGCACTCATTATCATGGATGGCTGGGGAATGGGCGATCCAAAGGACAAAAGCAATGCAATTCAGGCGGCCAACACGCCGGTCATTGACGGATTGCTGGCAAAATATCCACATACGGAGCTGCTTTGTTCCGGCGAGGCCGTTGGCCTGCCGGATGGACAGATGGGAAATTCGGAGGTTGGGCATACCAATATTGGCGCCGGGAGAGTTATTTATCAGGAACTGACGCGTATTACCAAGGCAATCCGCGAGGGTGATTTTTTTGAAAATGAGGCGCTGCGGGCAGCGGTTGATGCGGCAAAAGCCAAAAATGGCGCGCTGCATCTGATGGGGCTGGTATCGCCGGGCGGCGTGCACAGCCATATACAGCACCTGTACGCCTTACTCGAGCTGGCGAAGCGAGCCGGACTGAAACAGGTCTGGGTGCATGCATTCCTGGATGGCCGTGATGTTCCGCCGTCCAGTGCCATCGGGTATATCCACGAGCTGGAAACGAAAATTCGCTCGCTGGGCGCGGGCCGGATAGCGACTGTGTCAGGCCGCTATTATGCGATGGATCGGGATAAACGTTGGGACCGGGTGGCGAAGGCGTATGAAGCGGTTGCACATGCGGCTGGCGTCCGAGCGGCCAGCGCCGAAGAAGCAATATTGACTTCGTATAAGGCTGATATCACGGATGAATTTGTTGTGCCGGCTATCATCGGCAATTATAAGGGCATGCGGCCGGAGGACAGCGTGATTTTCTTTAATTTCCGTCCGGATCGGGCAAGAGAACTCACGCACGCTTTTACTGACCAGACTTTTGATGGTTTTGTTCGGGATGAAAGACTGCGCCCGGTTTTTACGACGATGACGCAGTATGAAGCGGGGATGCAGGTGCAGATTGCTTATCCGCCGCAGCGCATCGAACATACGCTGGGTGAAGTGATCGAGAGCCAGGGGCTCACGCAGCTACGGATTGCCGAGACGGAGAAGTATGCGCATGTGACGTTTTTCTTTAACGGCGGGGTGGAAACGCCTTACCGGGGAGAAGACCGTATCCTGGTGCCGTCGCCAAAGGTGGCCACCTATGATCTGCAGCCGGAAATGAGCGCGGTGGAAGTGACGGATAAGGTCGTAGCGGCGATTCAGTCGGGAAAATATGATTTTATTATTCTGAACTATGCCAATGGCGATATGGTCGGGCATACGGGCATAATGAAGGCCGCGGTCAAGGCGGTTGAAACGGTTGATACCTGTGTAGGCCGTTTCGTGGCGGCAATTCGTGCGGCTGGCGGCAGCGTCTGCATCACCGCTGATCATGGCAATGCTGAATGCATGGCCGATCCGGTTACCGGAGAGCCGTTTACGCAGCATACTACAAATCCGGTGCCGTTTATTGTTGTCAATGATGAAGTCAAGGCCTTGCATCCCGGACGGCTTTGCGATATCGCGCCGACGCTTTTGACGCTGGCGGGCATAGCGGTGCCGAAGGAAATGACAGGAAAGCCGCTCCTCGGAGCTTAGGCTTGCTATATTAAAAAAGGAAGAGAGGAATAGAAAGATGATTTATTCACAAGAAGTGTCGAACATGACCTGTATTGCTAAAGAAGTGAATCATGGACCGGCGCCGATTCCGGAAGAGGGCAAATGGGTTCAGTCGAGGGAAATCAAGGATATCAGCGGGTTGACGCATGGTGTCGGTTGGTGCGCACCACAGCAAGGCGCCTGCAAACTTACGCTGAATGTGAAGGACGGCATCATTCAGGAGGCGCTGATTGAGACGGTCGGCTGTTCCGGCATGACGCATTCTGCCGCCATGGCTTCAGAGATTTTACCGGGCAAGACGGTGCTTGAGGCGTTGAATACCGATTTGGTCTGCGATGCCATTAATACCGCTATGCGCGAGTTGTTTCTGCAGATTGCTTATGGACGCACGCAGACGGCCTTTTCCGAAGGGGGCCTTCCGGTCGGGGCCGGGCTCGAGGATCTTGGCAAGGGCCTGCGGAGCCAGATCGGAACCATGTACGGAACGCTTAAAAAAGGACCGCGTTATCTGGAACTCACGGAAGGTTATGTTACGCGGCTGGCGCTGGATAAAGAGGAACGCATCATTGGCTATGAGTTCGTGAGCTTGGGAAAGATGATGGAAATGATCAGAAAAGGCACGCCGGCGCAGGAAGCACTGGAAAAAGCTACGGGAAATTACGGTCGTTTTGCTGAGGCGGCGCGCTATGTTGATCCGCGCAAAGAGTAAGAGATTGTCGAGCAGAAGAAAGAAGGAAGGATAAAAATGGCATTATTTGAAGGCTATGAACGCCGTATTGATAAAATCAACAACGCCATCCAGGCATATGGGATTGATTCCATTGAGGACGCTAAAAAAATCTGTGATGACAAAGGCATTGATGTTGCCGGCATTGTGCGTGGCATCCAGCCCATTTGTTTCGATAACGCTTGCTGGGCTTATACGCTGGGGGCTGCCATTGCAATTCGCCGTGGGTGTAAAAAGGCGGCGGATGCAGCGGAAGCCATTGGCGAAGGACTGCAGGCCTTCTGTGTTCCGGGATCGGTGGCGGAACACCGTAAGGTTGGTCTTGGACATGGAAATCTCGCCGCGATGCTGCTGCGGGAGAATGCAAAATGTTTTGCTTTTCTTGCCGGACATGAGTCGTTTGCGGCGGCGGAGGGCGCGATCGGCATCGCCCGTAAGGCGAATAAGGTAAGGCAGACGCCGCTTAAAGTTATTTTGAACGGCTTGGGTAAGGATGCGGCGCAGATTATTTCCCGCATCAACGGTTTTACGTATGTGCGCACGCAGTATGATTATGCGGCGGAGCAAGTGCATGTTGTGCAGGAGACGGCGTATTCCGAGGGAGAGCGCAGTGCGATCCGCTGCTATGGCGCGGACAGCGTGCAGGAAGGCGTAGCCATTATGTGGCTGGAAGGCGTGGATATCTCCATCACGGGAAATTCGACGAATCCGACGCGTTTTCAGCATCCGGTTGCCGGCTGCTATAAAAAAGAATGTGTAGAAAAGGGGAAAAAATATTTTTCAGTGGCATCAGGCGGCGGTACGGGCCGTACGCTGCATCCCGATAATATGGCGGCGGGGCCGGCTTCATATGGGATGACCGATACCATGGGCCGCATGCATTCCGACGCGCAGTTTGCCGGATCCTCTTCTGTGCCGGCGCATGTGGAAATGATGGGCTTAATCGGCATGGGAAATAATCCAATGGTCGGCGCCAGCGTGGCGGTAGCTGTGGCTGTCGAGCAAGCAATGGCCGAGTAAAATCTTTCCGGTTGGTTTGCAGAATAACGAAAACGGACGACGGGGCTTATTGAAAAGCCCTGCCGTCCGTTTTGCTTACGCCGTTTAGAAATACATATCAAGCAACGTGCCAATATTTGTGTAGTTTGACATTGCATTCAGTGTTCGTGCCGAATAAAGTGACTGTGCCGAGGAAATCGATGTGCCCAGCATCGACGAGATAGAGGGAAACAGTTTGCTGCTCTGCGATTCGGCCAGAGCCGTTTTTGTATCCGCTTTGCCGGCCAGCCCATTGGAACCGAGCACATAAGATACCGTGTCGGGAGTTTCCTTCATCGCGGCAGTGAGTTTGGTTTCGTCGACGGTCATTTTTCCCGTAGTACTGTCAACGGCAATGCCGATATTCTGCAAGGAACCGGATCGGTATGTCGTGTCGCTGAAAGACGATGCCAGAGATGATACCCGACCGGAGACCTTGGCATTGGCGGAGAAAAAGTCGATGGAATCGTTGTATTTGGCGATAAAATTTTCAACATTGCCAACCGCTGTTTTTGCGTTGGCGGTCGTAGCCGCGTCGGTTGCGCCGGTGACAGCAAAGTTGGTGCTTTTTAGCTGCGCGGTTGCCTGAGAAAGATCGGTCATTGTGGTATTGAACTTAGTGTAAAATGTTTTTGAAGAAGTGCTGTAGGTACTCAGTAAGTTATTCAGTGTTTCCGCCTGATTGGCGATGCCGGTAGCCAGATTTTGGGAGGCGGATGCGTTCGCCGACAAATAACCGGACCAAAGTGAATTGAGCTGCGCGGTTGCGGTAGAAGTCTTATCCGTCCGGGTATTGGCAGAAAGCAGCGAAACAAGCGATGCTTCCGATGGCGTCTGATTAGAAACTGTGGTTGTAGCTGATGAGCTGGCGTTTAGCCCCTTGGCCGCAAGTTTGTACATCATATAGGTGTTATTGGAAAGCGAAGAAATCGTCGACATGTTAAAATCCCCTTCCTTAGTAAAAACAGTCCGTTATTTTCCAATACGATACTACCTCTTATAGTTATATCGTTACAATTGCTTTTTCTGATAAGAGCTATTTTCCGGCTTCGGTTCAAAGGCGCGGGCAAGCAAAAAAACTACCGAACAAAAATGTCCGGTAGTTTGATCCGAATGTATGCTTAAAATTTGTCGTGGTTATAAACATCCCAATTTTTTATCTTTGCCAGTTGGTTGATACTGCGGCGAATTTCTTCCAGCAGACGGGGCTTGTCCTGCGGCAGGTTTCCCGCCAGATTTACATAGTTGGAAACATGGTTACTGCGGAAAATACAAGCGGCGTCTGCCGGCAGCTCAATGTGTTCAAGCATGGTATACAATTCCTGCATCAGTCCGGCTGGCGAAAGCGGCTGAAAGGCGCCTTGCTCAAACTGGGCCTTAAGTTCGCTGCCGCGATACAGCATTAGGCAGATGGCTCCCAGCATCGTGGGGCGAATGGCGCTGATGGCCCGGGCCGTGGCTAAAGCATGGCGTTCGGAGTTTTCGGCGCCGGCAATGCCCAGAATGACCATCAGGGAAAGCTGCATTCCGGCTGCAATAACCCGTTGGCCGACTTCGACCGATTCTTCGCCGGTAACGCCTTTATTGACGGCTTTCAGTGTGGCGCTGTCACCGCTTTCCATTCCGTAGTATAACAGTTTCAAGCCGGCTTGCTGCAGCTGTTTCAGCTCATCCGGCTGTTTGCGCAAAATATCCTGCGGGGCCGCGTAAGACGCAACCCGCTCCAGATGGGGAAAACTTTGCCGTAAAATATGGAGAATTCGCAGCAGCCGGTCGGTAGAAAGCACCAGGGCGTCGCCGTCGGCCAAAAAGACGCGGCGCACTCCCTCGGCGTTTTGCTGCTGTGCCATGGAAATCTGCCGCAGAATCGCTTCATCGGTCAAAACTTGAAAGGGGACGCCGCGATACATATTGCAGTAGGTGCAGGCGTTGTGCGCACAGCCGCGGGTTACGCGCAGAATAAAGCTATAAGCCTCACTGGGCGGCCGAAATACCGGGGTGTCGTAATCATCAAAATACATATATTACCTCTTTCTTTTCAAAACAATATCCTAACAATATCCTATGATTTTATTTTATCATAACTTTAATAAAAGGCAAAAAATATAATTCCTTTGTATGCATATGAAAATGCGTTTCAATAGGATAATTTAAAAATGAAGTTGATTTTTATGGGAAAATTTAACACTTATGTTACAACATGATTTACATATTGACTTTTTATAAAAAACAAACTGCTTTTATAAAAAAGCGGAGCAAAAAAATCATGATTAATTTTATTAATTTATAATAAGCTAATAAATAAATTATATAAATAACTAAGCCCGATTTGCAGAAATCTTTTGCTCTTATCTGTTTGGCTCTGTAAGCAGCGCATAAAAAGCGGCTAAGTTTCTGGCTGCATTCGGCTGGAGTTTCCGCGGCGATAAAACGCCGTCGGAACGAAGTCTTTCTTTATGACAAAAGCTCAAAATATTTTCCCAGGCTGGCGGTCCGGGGCGATTTCCAATCGTGCTTGTAATAAAATGGCCCTATATTTGTTTTTATAAAAATGCTATAATGAAGCAGAAAGTATAACAATAGTATTAAGGCAGATTTGGTCAGGGAAAACAGATCCGGATATGACAGGTAGGAACAAAAAATGAGTGGAGGCTGAAGCATGTTAAAAAAGACGAAGATTGTCTGCACTATGGGTCCGGCAACGGAACGTGAGGGTGTTCTCGATGCATTGATCGAAAGTGGCATGAATTGCGCCCGGTTCAATTTTTCTCATGGGAATCATGCGGAGCATCTGGAACGTATTGAAGCTGTAAGGAAGGTTGCGAAAAAAGCGGATAAAGTCATTTCGCTGATGCTTGATACCAAGGGGCCGGAGATGCGTTTGGGAGAGTTTAAGGATGGTAAAGTACAGCTCGTCAAGGGGAGCAGTTTTATGCTTACGCATAGTGACGAACCAGGCGATGCGTCAGGGGTTTCTGTGAGCCATAAAGCGCTTTACAAGGAGGTCAAACCGGGGGATACAATCCTCTTGTCCGATGGTCTTGTCGGGTTGCGAGTTGATGAGATTCAAGGGAAAGACATCCGGACGACAGTACTGAACAGCGGCGCCATGAGTACGAAAAAACGGGTGGCGGTGCCGGGGGTATCGGTGAGTCTGCCACCTATATCAGAACAAGATCGGCAGGATATTATCTTTGGCATTGAACATGATATGGATTTTGTAGCGGCTTCTTTTATTCAGCGCGCTGATGATGTAGTGGCTATTCGCAAGCTGATTGCCAGTCATGGCGGTCATATGGAAATCATTCCTAAGATCGAAAATCTGGAAGGCGTTAAAAATATTGACTCTATTTTGGAAGCGGCGGACGGCATTATGGTAGCCCGCGGCGATCTCGGCGTGGAGATTCCGGCAGAGGATGTACCGCTCATTCAGAAAGAAATTATTGATAAGTGCAATCGGGTTGGTAAACCAGTGATCGTGGCCACCCAGATGCTGGAATCCATGACGAATAATCCGCGGCCGACCCGGGCGGAAGCTTCCGATGTGGCGAATGCAATTCTGGACGGAACAGATGCGATTATGCTCAGCGGGGAAACCGCGAGCGGCGATTATCCGGTGGAAGCGGTGCAGATGATGGCGAAGATTGCCTGCCGGATAGAGACTTCCCTGCATTATAAAAAGCTGTTTGTCGGCAAGGGCTTTGAGCATCAGGCGACAACGACGGATGCGATTGCGCATGCGACGGTGCAGATGGCTTATGAGCTGGATGCTGCGGCTATTATTACGCCGACGGAGAGCGGCTATACGACGAAGGTCGTTTCCAAATACCGGCCCAAGGCCGCGATTGTTGCTTATGCGCCGAATGAACGAGTCGCGCGTCATTTGAACTTGCGTTGGGGTGTGTATTCGATTATTGGCCAGCCCTGGAATGATATCGATGAGATGATTTCGGCGGCGACTTCCGGAGCGGTCGGGCATGGCTATGCCACGCGCGGCGATTTGACGATTATTACTTCGGGGATTAAATTTGGGGAAGGAAATACCAGTTCAATCCGCGTTTATACGATTTAAAAAATAGCGCAAATGAAAGGAGAAGAAGCCAATGAATAAAAAAGCAGAAAAATTTAATGCGCTGGTAGCTAAAATGCCGCCGGATACGTTTCATGTTGAGGAACTTTCGGATGAATTCCAGACGGTGCTCTATCGCTCCCGCATGGAAGTGAATGATCAGTTCTTGCCGATGGCGGTTGTTTTGGATAACAGCCTTTACGCGTTAGTGCGCGTATGGGTGGCGGCAAACGTTGTAACGGATGAGAATCGCGCCCGGGTGGCGGAATTCATGAATGAAATGAATCGGCATTTTAAGGTCTTTAAGTACTATGTGAATGAGGAAGGCGATGTTGTGATTGACTGCTGCCTGCCGTCGGATGAAGCGCATTTTGACGGCGAGGTGGTCAGTATGGTCGTCGATGTCGTACTGCAGCATTTGCAGGAAAAATATGGAGAGCTTATGGCCGTTGCCGGGGAAAAAGGCGCTCCGGAAGTAAAATAACCAGGCAGGCAGTTCGCGTCTTGCTAAATATGTCTTATTTGTGGTATGATATAATCGTATATGTAGGATGGAGGAGGCTCGAACGTTGCTTACGGTTTTAATGGTGTTCGATGCGATTATTGCAATCGGTCTCATTGCTGCGGTACTCGGGCAGGAGGCAAAATCTGCCGGTATGGGTGGACTGGATGGCGGCGGAGATACCGTCTTCAGCGGCAAGGCAAGAGGCATGGACGCGCTTTTGGCGCGGGTTACAGTAGTTCTTGCGATATTGTTTGCGATTATTACCCTTGTCATTGCAAAGATGACAATGTGATTTTGGCAGTAGTAAAGCGTTCTCGATCCAGCCAGGGCGGGAACGTTTTTTATTTTATAGGCGGGGGATGTGGCGTCAATGCTTTTACCAGGAGCAGAGCCGTTCTTTTTGCCGGGCGGGGATAACGGGGTTTTACTAGTACATGGTTTTACCGGTTCGCCGTCGGAGATGCGGCTGTTGGGCCAGTATCTGCAGCAACAGGGATATACAGTTCTGGGAGGGCGTCTCGCCGGACACGGCACGGCGCCAGAAGATCTGGCCCGCACGACTGCGGAGGACTGGTTCCATTCGGTGTTGGACGGATATGAGATTTTGCGCGGCGGCTGCGGACGGATATCTGTGGTCGGACTTTCGATGGGAGCGCTGCTGGCTATGCTTTTAGGAACCGTGCGTGATGTGCATCGGATTGTTTCGCTTTCCGCGCCAATTTTTTTATGGGAAGAAAACCGCCTGCATTTGCTGCCGCCGCGGGCGGAAGCTGTCGGGCAGTATGTGCCGCGGCATCGGAAGCAGCTGCCGGATATTCCGGCGGATTGCAATGTTTGTTACAATCGGATGCCCATGCTTTCCATCCATGAGCTGCTGGCGGTTATTCGTCGTTTGAAAGCAGCTTTGCCAAAGGTTCGGCAGCCGTTGCTGGTGGTGCAGAGCCGCCGGGATCATACCGTGCGGGCGGAAAGCGGCGCATATATCTATGAACATGCCGGAGCGGCGCGGAAGCAATTGCTTTGGTTGGAGGCATCGGGGCATCGGGTGACGATTGATTCGGAGCGGGCAAAGGTTTTCGCCAGAACGGCGGAATTTTTGGCGGATTGAGAGAGGACATAAAGGATGGAACAAAAAAAGAGCCGGGAAGAAATCCAGGCATTGGGCGATAATTATTGTTTCGCCTGTGGCGCGAAGAACCCCTATGGACTGCATTTACAGCTGCAGATCGAGGGGGAGCGCTACGTGGCCGAGAAAACGCTGCCGCGGGAATACCAGAGTTACAGCGGCGTGGTTCATGGCGGTATTGTCACAACCATGCTGGATGAGGCGATGGGAGGCTATTTGGTGGCTTGCGGGGAAAAGGCGCTTACGGCTCGGATTGATGTGCGGTACCGTAAACCGACGCCCGTAGGCGAAAAGCTGGTAATTGCTGCCTGGGTGGAATCCCGGCGGGGGAATTTTGTAACAATGAAGTCGACCATTACGCTGCCGGACGGCACGATATCAGCAGAAGGGACGGCCACAATGGCCGTGGTGGAATGAAAATGGAATTAAAAGAAAAAATTATGGAATATATGAAAGAGGATGCGTATCGTCCGTTATCCGCCGAAGATTTGGCGGAAGGGATGCAGCTATCAGAAGACGATCTGACCGCTTTTTGGCCAGCGCTGGCGGAGCTGGAAGAGACGGCGGCTGTTATCAAGAACCGCAGCGATCTTTATGGCTTGCCGGAGCGGATGAATCTGGTCGTCGGTCGGTTGTCGATGTCCGGTAAGGGGTATGGTTTTATTATTCCCGATGTGCGGGAAAAGGAAACGGATACAGATGTTTTTGTCCCCGGGGCGATGCTGGCCAGTGCTATGCATAATGATCGGGTGGTAGCTCGCGTGACGCCGTCTTCCATTCCCGGCCGGTCTCGCGAGGGTGAGATCATTCGTATTGTGACGCGGGCCAATACCAAGATTGTCGGAACTTTTGAAAGCAGCCGGACGTTTGGGTTTGTGACGCCGGATGACCAAAAGATCGGGCAGGATGTGTTTATTCCTAAGAAAGCCTTTAATGGCGCCCGGGCGGGCATGAAGGTCGTGGCCGAGATCACGAAATGGCCGGATGGACGGCGCAACGCCGAGGGGCAGATTACGGAACTGCTGGGCAAAGCTGGCGATCCTGGGGTTGACGTATTGGCGGTGATGCGGCAGTATGATTTGCAGGAAACATTTCCGCCGGAAGTTCAGGCGGCGGCTGACCAGATTCAGCAATCCGTGGGAGAGGCCGACCGGGCGGGCCGCCGGGACCGCCGCAATTTTCAGGTTGTAACGGTTGATGGGGATGATTCCAAGGATTTTGATGATGGCGTTTATGCGGAAAAGCGCCCGGACGGCGGCTGGTTTCTTGGCGTGTATATTGCTGATGTGAGCTGGTATGTGCGGGAAAATGAACCGCTGGACCGCGAAGCAAGAGAACGCGGCACCAGTGTTTATCTGGTGGATCGGGTGATTCCGATGCTGCCGTTCGCCTTGTCCAATGGCATTTGCAGCCTGAATCAGGGGCAAGATCGTCTGGCTCTGGGCTGTGAAATGGAGATTAGTCCGGAAGGGCGGGTCAGCCATTATGAAATTGTGCCGGTAGTGATCAATGTTTATCGCCGGCTGACTTATAATATTGTCAACAAAGTTTTGGTAGATAAAGATCCGGCATGCGTCAGCGACAATGAGGATTTGTTGCCAATGCTGGAAACCCTGGCTTCCCTGCGCAATGCGCTGAAAAAACGCCGGCATGCGCGCGGGTCCATTGATTTTGATCTGCCGGAAGTCAAGGTACAGCTTGATGCTGAAGGGCATCCGATAGCGCTGATCAAACGGGCGGGGTCTTTGGCGGAGTCGATGATTGAAGAATGCATGCTGCTGGCGAATGAGACGGTTGCCGAACATATGGATAAGAAAGAGCTGCCGTTTGTTTACCGGGTTCATGAGCAACCGACCAAAGAGAAAATTGAACGACTGAACGGATTGCTGGAAACGTTTGGCCAGCATGTTCAGCCGAATGAAGAAGGCGAGATTCGTCCGGCGGATGTGCAGCGGGTTTTGGAAAATGTAACGGGGCGGCCGGAAGAGCGAATTGTGAGCGCCGTGTCTCTGCGTTCGATGCAGCAGGCACGCTATGCGGATCAGAGCTTGGGGCATTTTGGCTTGGCGGCTCGTTATTATACGCACTTTACCTCGCCAATTCGCCGGTATCCGGATCTCATCGTGCATCGTTTGCTGCGGGAGACCTTTGCTACCGGTACGATTTCGGCTGGGCGGCAGGATCAATTGCGCGGACTGCTGCCGGAAATTGCCGAGCACGCTTCCGTTCGGGAACGGGTGGCTGTAGATGCGGAACGCGAAACAACGGAAATGAAGGAAATCGAGTACATGGCTCAGTTTGTCGGCGAGACCTTTACCGGGATTATCAGCGGTGTAACTGCTTTTGGTCTTTTCATCGAGTTGGAGAATGGTGTTGAAGGACTGGTCCATGTTTCCCGTATGGTCAATGATTATTATGAATACATCGAGGCGCAGTATGCTTTGATCGGTGAGCGCACGCATCAGGCTTACCGTCTGGGGGATACGGTTGAGGTCGTATTGGTCCGTGCGAATGTTGAAGAGCGCAATATTGATTTCATTTTGAAGGATAATGGGGTTTATGTTCCAGAAGAGAATAAGCCTAAGACGGCTGCTCGTCCGGGTCGTTCTTCCAGCGGGAGCCGCCGAGGGGGACCCGCCAGCGGTTCTCGTAAGCCGGCTGGCAGCAAAAATAGCGGTTCAAGCCGTCCGGCAGGGGTGCAGCCATCCAGACAGGCTGCGCCAGATCAGCCGAAGCAAAAAGCGGAAAAAACAGGGCAAGCATCCGCCGGCAGCAGGAAAAATGCGGCTGGTCGTCGAAATACGATTTCAGATGGAAGCCGAGCTTCATTTGGACGCAAAAAGAAAAATGAACCGGCAGATACTCTTCCTCACCGCGCTGTTTGGCCGGATCCTCCGGAGATGCATGCTGAGGATGACCGCAAACCGTCGGTTAAACCGGCGGTGCACCGGTCGTCTGTGCACCGCCGCAGCGGAGATGGAAAGTAAGGCAGGTGGTATGGCAGTATGGGGAAAAAGAATGAGTCAGTCAAAATTGCTTGTGAAAATCGTAAAGCCCGGCATGATTATTTCATTCATGAGGCCTATGAAGCGGGTATTGAACTCTTTGGCACGGAGGTCAAATCGCTGCGGGCTGGCAAAGCCAATCTAAAAGACAGCTACGCAGAAATTAAAAATGGGGAACTGTTTTTACAAAATATGCATATCAGTCCTTATGAACAAGGCAATATTTTCAATCATGAACCGCTGCGGTCCAAACGATTGCTCATGCACAAAAGTGAGATATTGAAATTGTTTGGAAGGACCAAGGAAAAGGGATTTACGCTGATTCCCTTAAAGATTTATTTTAAAAAAGGGCGCGCCAAAGTTGAACTGGCCTTGGCCAGTGGCAAGCATACGTATGATAAGCGGCAGGATCTGGCGGCGAAGGCTGCTAAACGTGAAGTGGAACGGGCGCTCAAGGATCGGCAGCGGTATGAATGAACTTTTGTCGGCGAGTGTAGTCTCTATTCTAAGGGAATCTGGAAAATTTGCAAAGTAAAGCCAGAGGGTGACGGGTAGATTATTTTTTCTGGCATCCGGGGTGATGACATGGAATCCTGGCGAAAATCTTATGCGGCTTATAAACGTCTGGCTACTTATCGGGATGGAGAATATGCGTATGGTTTTCTGCGGGATAATCTGCGCAATCTTCTTTTGACGGCGGTGGTTGCCGGCGGGGCGCTGCTTGTGAATGCGCTGTCCTATGCATTAGCGGATACGGTCAGCTATGTCCGGGTGGGCTTGATGTTGGTTTTGACCATTGTGATCGGCTTGGGATGCGTGCTGATCATGTATGTGCTGGAGCATACTTGTTCTACGCGGGGCTGCATCTGGATCCGTAATATGGTTGTTCTGGGGCTGCTGGTAGGAGTCGATTTCCTTTTGTGTGGGGAAATGACATTTTCCGGCGGCCTTTATGTCTATCCGATGGCGCTGTTAGTATTGGTTGTTGTGCCAAATTTTCGGATTCATGAGACTTTTCTTATACTTTTATGGTTAAATCTGAGCGTGTGTTTTTTGTTGCAGTCGGGGTCAGCGTTGTTTTCCAATGAGCAGCTTGCTATGCACCCTTATCGTTATATGATTTTTTGTAGTTTTATTTCTCTGATCATTGCCGTGCGGCGTCATGTTGATTATTTGCTGCTGGTCCGGCAGCGGGCAATTTTGCAGACGGCTAGTGAAACCGATCCTTTGACCGGGCTTTTAAACCGCCGCGGCATGGAGACATATCTGAGAAAACGTAACTATGGTTGGAATATCTGTATGGTTCTGTTTGATATTGATGATTTCAAATCTTATAATGATACCTATGGGCATGCAGCCGGCGATGAATGCCTGCGGACAGTGGCCGAATGTTTTATGAGGGTTATGGGTAAAAAGGATGGCATCGCAGTGCGTTATGGCGGCGAAGAGTTCATTCTCTTGTTTTTCCTGGCCGATAAGGAAGAAGCTCGCCGGCAGACGAATCTCTGTCTGGAAGCTATGCGGAAGAAGCGACTTCCCGCCGGCACGTTTGCCAATTATCCGTATGTCACGCTCAGCGCCGGACTGGTGGTTTCAGAAGAACCGCCGCGGCAGGATATTGAACGCTGCTATGCATTGGCGGCGCTGGCGGATCGTAATTTGTATGCGGCGAAGGCGTTTGGTAAAAATCAATGCGTTGGTTGAGCCGTCTGAAGCCGCGGGAAGCAAAGTAAAAATTTTGTTAAAAGGCTTTACAATTTCAGACGAAGTATTTAATATTATAAATGTAAGATAGATTGAGAAAAATTGTTTTGCAGGTAGCGCCTTTGCGAATTTTGCGGTGCGGATAGGAGAGATGTGCGATGCTTAAAAGTATTTCCTTACTGACTTCCGGTGGCGACAGTCCGGGGATGAATGCGGCGGCCAGAGCGGTTGTGCGTACCGCGGTTTATGAGGGTGTAAAAGTCTGGGGCATCAATAATGGTTATAAAGGCATGATTGAGGACGATATGCGTGAACTGAACGGGCGCAGTGTCAGTGATTTGATTCAGCGCGGCGGGACCTTTTTGGGTACGGCCCGCAGTGAGGAGTTCAAGACCGAGGCGGGTCGAAAGACGGCGCTGAAAAATTTGAAAAAGCATGGGATTGAAGGCGTGGTTATCATTGGCGGCGACGGCAGCCTGACCGGAGGGGCTTTGCTGGAAAAAATGGGCATGCCGATTGTCGGACTGCCGGGTACAATTGATAATGACGTCTGGGGGACGGATTATACGATTGGCGCCGATACGGCGGCCAATACGATTGTTGATGCAATCAATAAACTGCGCGACACGGCATCGGCGCATCGGCGCATCATTTTGATCGAAGTCATGGGCCGAAAGTCCGGATGGCTGGCGATGACCGCTGGTATTGCCGGTGGGGCGGAATACATTCTGGTGCCGGAAGTCAAGATGGATCTGGATGATATGTGCTGCGAACTGCGGGAATCTTATGAGCGCGGCAAGCGGTACAGCATCATTGTGGTGGCTGAAGGAGCCGGATCAGCGGCGGGGATCGGGAAAATTGTCGCGGCGCGCACAGGAATTGAGACGCGCGTTTCCGTGCTGGGACATATTCAACGCGGCGGTTCACCTACGGTCGAGGATCGGATGAAGGCCAGTATGCTGGGTGAAAAGGCGGCTTTAGCGCTGATGAACGGCGTTTCCAATGTTGTTTTTGGTTTTGATGCGGGCAAGGTGGTCGAAATTAATCTGGCGGATGCTGTGCATAATCAAAAGACTTTGGATCCGGAATTGGTAAGGCTGGCCCGGGTCTTGGTATAAGTTGGCTGGTGACAAAAAAATAAAGGCTGCGGCCAGTCGCTGGGCCACAACCTTGGGCAGAACAAAAAAGATCCCGCGTTTATCCAATCGGATAGTCACGGGATCTTTTTGATTAGAATTTGGAGCCAGGAAAATGTAAAGTGCTGAAGTAATCATCCAGCGTTTCTGCCCGGCGGATCAGTTTTATCGAGCCGTCTTCTTGAAGCAGCAGTTCGGAACTTCTCAATTTTCCGTTGTAATTGAAGCCCATTGCATGGCCATGGGCTCCGGTATCGAACATTACCAACCGGTCGCCAATGTCAATTTTTGGCAGGCGTCGGTCAATGGCAAACTTATCATTGTTTTCACAAAGCGATCCGGTCACATCGTATACGTGATCGCAGGGTTTATTTTCCTTGCCGACAACCGCGATATGATGGTAAGCACCGTACATGGCCGGCCGCATAAGATTGGCCATACAGGAGTCCAGACCGATGTAGTCTTTGTAGGTATGTTTTTCATGCAGGACGGTTGAGACCAGATAGCCGTAAGGGCCGGTGATGGCGCGTCCCAGTTCAAGGGCAATAGCGAGATTTCCCAGACCGGCCGGTTCGATAATCTCCCGATAGGCCTGATGGATACCGGCGCCGACTTCTTCCAAATTCACGGCATTTTCTTTGGGGCGATAAGGAATGCCAATGCCGCCGCCCAAATCGGTAAATTCCAGACAAATGCCCAGTTTTTCCTTGATTTCTACGGCTAGTTGGAACATAAGACGGGCGGTATTGATAAAGGAATCGGCATGCAGCTCGTTGGAAATGACCATTGTATGCAGCCCAAAGCGTTTTACGCCCTTGCTGCGCGCTTTTGCATACGCTTCGAACAGCTGCTCGCGCGTGAGTCCGTATTTGGCTTCCTCCGGTTGGCCGATGATGCTGTTGCCCTCGATGCAGTCGCCGGGATTAAAACGAAACGCCATGCAGGCGGGAAAACCGGCATTTTTTTCCAAATAATCAATATGAGAAATGTCATCGAGGTTGATGATAGCGCCAAGTTCCAATGCTTTTTGAAATTCATCGGCCGGCGTATCATTGGATGTCAGCATAATCTTTTCTCCGGTAATGCCGGCCATTTCCGCGAGGTGAAGTTCCGCGAGGGAACTGCAGTCGGCGCCGGCGCCTTCTTCACGCATAATTTCCAATAAATAAGGGTTCGGAGCTGCTTTTACGGCATAGTGCTCGCGAAAGGATGGCGCCCAGGAAAAGGCGGCAAACAAGCGGCGCAGATTTTGCCGGATGGCTTTTTCATCATAAATATGAAATGGTGTCGGGTAGTCTTTGATGATTTCTTCAAGACGAGCCTGAGAAATCGGGAAAATTTTTTCAGACATATTTGGTTCCTCCTGCAGGATATAAAATGTATAGAATAACTGATTTCCATCAATAGAATAAAAATATTATAACATAGAAGCGGAATGTATACATCACTTTTTTCTTTTTACAGGGAAGTATGGTAGAATACAGATAGAGGGGAGGCGGGGCTATGGGGAAATTCTGGTCTTATTGGAAAGCTTTTCGTTATGATTTGATTGTGCTGCTCATGGCGTTTCGTAATCCGCGTACGCCGGGATTTTTGAAGGGCGCCATGGTGTTGGCCGGGGTGTATCTGATCAGTCCGGTTGATCTGATTCCGGATGCGATTCCGGTATTGGGGCTGATGGATGATGCGGTGATTGTTCCCCTGGTTCTCGGCGGGGTACTGAAACTTTTGCCGCCGGTGATCCGCGATGACAGCGAGCGCAAGGCCATGCAGCTCAGCCGTCGATTGCCGTATGTGTTTCTGGTGGCTTCTATCGTGATCTTGCTTTGGGTATTGTTGCTGCTTTGGGCAGTTTATGCCTTGTTGTTTAAATGAATTTTCGAGGGGTAATGGATTTTGCGTTTATATATAGCCGAAAAACCAAGCATGGGGGCGGAAATTGCCAAGTGTCTGCCGGGACCGCTTCGACGCGGCGACGGTTTTCTGGAAACGGCGGGCGGCATTGTGACCTGGGGGTTCGGGCATATTCTGCGGCAGGCGGAGCCGAGTGAATATGATGAAAAATATAAAAAATGGCGGGACGAAGATCTGCCGATTGTTCCGTCTCAGTGGAAACTGCTGGTGGAAGCTTCGTGCGCCAAGCAGTTTGCGATTATTAAGGGGTTGATTGAACGGGCGGATGAGATTGTGCATGCCGGAGATCCGGACCGTGAGGGACAGCTTTTGATTGATGAGGTGCTCGATTATGTTGGCAACACGAAGCCAGTGAAACGTATATTGCTCAATGCGCTGGATGAGAAGAGCATCAAAGAGGCTAATGCGGATCTGCGGGATAACCGCAATTTTTATCCGCTGCAGCAGTCGGCTTTGGCGCGGGCTCGCGCCGACTGGCTCATCGGGATGAATCTGTCACGGGCGTATACTTTGGCCGCCCGGCGGGCTGGACATGATGTGACGCTGCCGGTCGGTCGGGTGAAAACGCCTACGCTGGCTCTGGTCGTCCGCCGCGAACGGGAAATTAAAGATTTTCATTCCGTGGATTATTATACAATCAAAGCGTGGTTTCAGCATCAAAACGGCGGGTTTCAGGCGGTTTGGAAACCAAAGGAAGATCAGTCGGGCATGGATAGCGAAGGCAGGTTGGTAGATGGCGCAGCGGCCAAGGTAAAATTGGCCGGGTTTGTTTCGGAGCCGAGAGATGGCGTGGTGACCGCGTATCAGCGGGCGCTGAAAAAAGAACCGCAGCGGTTGCCCTTTTCTCTTTCTTCCCTGCAGGTTCTGGCGGGAAAACGGTTTGGCTATGACCCGCAGCTGGTGTTGGATACGGCGCAGCAGCTGTATGAGAAGAAAATTACCACCTATCCGCGTTCGGACTGCGAGTATCTGCCGTTAAACCAGTACCCGGCTTCCCGGGCGATTCTGGCAAATTTGCAGGGAATCGATGATGCAAAGCTGGCAGGCTGGGCGCAGGGCGCAGACGGCGGTATCCGCAGCCGCGCCTGGAATGATAAGAAAATTTCTGCGCATCATGCGATCATTCCGACGACGGTGCGGGTACAGCTGGCCGGGCTTACCCCGGTACAGCGTAATATTTACTTTCTGGTTGCCCAAGCGTATCTGGCACAGTTTTATCCGGAGCATGTCTATGATCAGACCAAGGTAGAAGTGACCTATCAGGGAGAGACTTTTGCGGCCAGCGGTCGGGTGGTCAAGGATCCGGGCTGGAAGCTTCTTTATATGGGAAAGGACAAGAAAGAGGAAGATAAGGAAGAAAATTCCGAGGAAGAGGATACGGCTACTTTGCCAGCGATGAAGAAAAAAGATGCGGTGCATTATGAAAAAGGCGAGTTGGCAAAAAAAGCAACGAAGCCGCCGCAGCGGTTTACGGCGGCTACGCTGCTGGCTGGTATGAAGGAAATTCATAAATATGTCAAGGATCCGGAGGCAAAGAAAAAGCTGCGCGATGTGTATGGTATTGGCACCGAGGCAACACGGGCAACGATTATCGATGATCTCATACAACGGAAATTTCTGCAGCCGGAAGGGAAAAAGAAATATCTGATACCGCAGCCGTCGGCCTATCTTTTAGTGGACGCGCTGCCGGACGAAATGACCTATCCTGATTCGACAGCTATCTGGGAAGATCATTTGCATTCCATGGCGGAGGGCGAGGGCACGTTGTCAGATTTTCTGGAAGAGCAGATTGCGTTTACCCGCTTATTGTGTGAAAAAGCGCGCCGGGCCAGAATGAAAATAGAAGGCGAATATCCCTGTCCGCGCTGCCACCAAGGGATATTGGTCCGGCGGCATGGGAAAAAAGGCGATTTTTGGGGTTGTACCAATTATCCGCGCTGCCGTATGAGCTGCGATGATAAAGAGGGGAAGCCTGATTTGGCCGGCGGACAGCAGCCGGCAGGAATGGCAGCCGGGACGTCGGGTGTGCAAGCAATGCCGGGTTCTTATGCTGACAGTCATATGAGTGAAGCAGAAATGGCGGCTTTTACGGCGGCTTACCAGCCGATGGTTTCGGCGCAGGCGTTGATTGCGCAGCAAAACGGCCAGAAGAACGGTCGGCGTTGGGATCATAAGCCGCATGCTTCGGCGCGACCGATGGAGCAGCTGGGGCGCCAATCGGCAGAAACCGTGTCGGGCAAAGAATATTGCTGCCCGCGTTGCCGGGAAGGCAAGCTGCGCTGCATTCAGGGGAAAAACGGCGCGTTCTGGGGCTGTACGAATTATCCCCGCTGTACGGCGACCTTTGATGATGTGAAGGGGCAGCCGGTTTTGCCCCATTGAGATGAATAAATGAATGGATAAATAAAGGAGATATTATGACAAATACATTTGAGGCTTTGGGACTCAGTCCCGTACTGACTGCTGCGGTGAGCAAATTGGGATTTCAGGAACCAATGCCGGTGCAGGCGCAGTCGGTGCAGCGCATTCTGGCGGGTGAAAATCTGTTGATTGAGGCGCCTACCGGAACGGGAAAGACGCTGGCCTATCTTTTGCCGCTGTTGGAACGGGTTCGACTGGAGCAAGCGGCGGCGCAGGCGGTTATTCTGGCGCCAACCTATGAACTGGCGATGCAGATTGCCGGAGAAATTGATCGCCTGCGGCAGGCAGGCGCTCCGGCAGTGCGTTCGCAGGGCCTGATCGGCGGGGCTAATATCGCCCGGCAGATCGATAAGCTCAAAAGCAAGCCGCAGATTGTGGCTGGGTCCGCCGGGCGAATTATCGAACTGGCGCATAAGGGCAAACTGAAACTGGCGCAGGTGCAGTATCTGGTGCTGGATGAATTTGACCGCCTGCTGGACGATCAGAATCAGGGAACTGTGGCGGAACTGATTAAAATGCTGCCGGCGCAGCATCAAACGTTGTTCCTGTCGGCGACGGCTCCGCATAAGGCGCTGGAGCGGGCCATGCAGCTGGCGCAGCCCGCCGTGCTGCGGGTAGAAGAAGGCCCGGTAAATTTGCCGGCGGCGTTGGAAAACTTTTATCTGATGACGCCGTTTCGGGAGAAAGTGGAGATGGTACGCAAGCTGGCGCGGACACTGCCAGTGGCCCGTGGACTGGTCTTTGTAAACCGTGCATTTGATGCGCAGCGGACCTTGGCCAAGCTGCAGTTTGATGGCATTCGGGCGGCCTCACTGCTGGGGACCGATGATAAAATGGCGCGTAAAAATGCGATTACCGCTTTTCGCAGCGGCAAGGTTCAGTTGCTGCTGGCCACCGATTTGGCGGCTCGCGGACTGGATATTGCCGGGATTGATTATGTTTTTAATCTTGATTTGCCGGAAAATGCCTCTGTTTATCAGCATCGGGCCGGCAGGACGGCCCGCGCCGGCGCGAAGGGCTGCGTGGTGACGCTGGCTGATCCGAAGGAGGCGCTGCGCTTGTCGGGGCTGGAACAGTCCCTGCATATAGAGCTCAAGCCGCTGAAGCGCCAGACGGCGCAGCCACGGGAATCTAAGCCGGCGGCACATAAAGTGGGAAAGTAAATTTGTTTATAATATTGTGGAGGGTTTTATTTGGACGCTTTTTCCATTACCAGTAAGGTTTTTCTATTGGTGGCGCTCATTGTAATGAATGGTTTTTTTGTCGCAGCTGAATTTGCAATCGTCAAGATCCGGGCGTCCCAGCTTGAGACGCTGATTCAGGCCGGTAGCCGCCGGGCCCGGTATGCCAAACAGCTTATTGAACATATGGATGTTTCATTGTCAGTTACGCAGCTTGGGGTAACGCTGGCTTCGCTGGGACTGGGCTGGCTGGGAGAGCCGGTGATGGCGCTGCTGCTTTCGCCGCTGATGGCCTGGATTGGTCTTTCTGGCGGGGCGGCAGATACGCTGGCGTTTTTTGCCGCTTTTTCGCTGATTACTGCGTTTCAGATTGTCTTAGGCGAGTTAGCGCCAAAAAATATCGCGATCCAGCGCGCGGAAACGGTTATGCTGGCGATAGCTATGCCGCTGCTTTTTTTTCAGCGGCTGACGTATCCGTTTGTCTGGCTGCTGAATCATGTCGCCAATTGGGTGGTTCGGCACATGGGGTTTGAGGTAGCCAACGAAGGCGAAGATGTTCATTCGGAGGATGAGATTCGCATCCTGATGGAAGAAAGTCACAAGTATGGGTATATTAACAAAACCGAATATGATTTTGTGGATAATGTTTTCGATTTTTCGGAGAAGGATGTTCGTGATATCATGCTGCCGCGCACCGATATGGTTTGCCTTTATCTGGAAAACAGCATTGAGGAGAATATTCGGATTGCATTACAGGAGCGCTTGACGCGTTATCCGATTTGCCGTGCAGACAAGGACGATATCATCGGCTTTCTTCATATCAAGGATTTGCTGGAGCCGCTTTGCCATGGGAACAAACCAAATCTGCGCCGGCTGGCTCGTCCAGCACTGGTGGTGCCGGAGACGATGACGGCGGCCCGGCTGTTGAAAACGATGCAGAAAGCGCGTTCGCAGCTGGCAATCGTGGCCGATGAATATGGCGGTACGGCCGGCATGGTTACGATTGAAGATGTCGTCGAGGAGATTGTGGGCGACATTCAGGATGAATTTGATCAGGAACGGCCGGTGGTTGAAAAGCGCGGCGAATATTTTTATTCGATTGACGCCAGATTGCTGTTGGAAGAAGTCAATGAAATCCTGGAGCTGAATCTGGCGGCAGATAATGTCGATACGATTGGCGGCTGGCTGTATGCGCAGGTGGAAACGCCGCCGCGCGTAGGACAGAAAGTCGTTTTTGAGGGCAATGAATTTTTGGTTGAGGAAATTGAGCATGTTCGCATTACCCGGGTCTTGGTGAAGCGCAATGCCAAGCTGCAAAAAGAACATGAAGAAATCAAGGAAGTAAAGTAAGTGAATTGGATGGGACGGTATAAATGTGATTCTGACGATTGAAAATCTGGCAAAAAGTTATGGACTGAAGACATTGTTTTCAGCGGTCAGTCTGACGGTGGATGCAGGGGATAAAATCGGTATTGTCGGCGTGAACGGCACCGGGAAATCAACATTTTTGAAAACGGTTGCCGGTCTTTTACCGCCGGATGAGGGCAGTATTACGACGATGCGCGGTCTGCGGCTGGAATATCTGGCGCAGGATAAGGAGGTCGCGCCGGACAATACGGTGCTGATGGAGGCCCTGCGGGGCACAAGTCCGTTGATGGAAGCTTTGCGCGGTTATGAAATAACTTTAGCCGAAGCGACGCAGCATCCGACCGATTCCGTGACAGCGAAACGTTTAGCTGGTTTTAGCGCTCGCATTGATGCCTTGGATGGCTGGCAACTGGAGAGTCGGGCCAAGATGGTGCTTACACGGTTGGGACTGGCCGATTTTTCTGCGTTGGCCGGCTCTTTATCAGGGGGCGGGAAAAAACGATTGGCGCTGGCTGCCGCGCTGATTCAGCCGGTGGATCTGCTGCTGCTCGATGAGCCAACCAATCATCTTGACAGCGAGACGATTACTTGGCTGGAAGAGTATCTGGCCCGGCAGAAGAGCGCCTTGCTCATGGTAACCCATGACCGGTATTTTCTTGATCATACCGCCGGACGTATTCTGGAATTGGATCGAGGAAAGACTTATCTGTATACGGGAAATTATAGTTCCTTTTTAGAGCAAAAAGCGGCGCGTATAGAGCGGGACGAAGCCGGGGAACGAAAACGGCAGAGCTTTTTGCGTCGGGAACTCGCTTGGATGCAGCGCGGGGCGCAGGCCCGATCCACTAAGCAGCGGGCGCGCATCGAGCGCTATGAAGCCGTTCGCAGTCAGAACGTGGATTTGAGCCGCGGACGGGTGGAGATTGGTCTGGCCGGAAGCCGGTTGGGCCGGACGGTGATTGAGCTGGAGAATGTCAGCTATGCGGCCGGCGGCAGAGAACTGGTGCATGATTTTTCGTATATAGTGCAGCGCCGGGACCGGGTGGCGATATTGGGCGCCAATGGCGTCGGCAAAACAACGCTGCTCAATCTTGTTGCCGGGCGGTTGACGCCGTCGGCTGGGGAGGTGACGATCGGACAGACGGTGAAGATCGGATATTTTACGCAGGAACCGGCGCCTTTGGATGAGCGGCTGCGCGCGATCGAATATATTCAGGAAGATGCGCACTATATAACGCTGGCAGACGGCAGCCGGATCAGTGCGGCACAGCTTATGGAACGGTTTTTGTTTCCAGCGGATCTGCAATGGGTTCCCGTGGCAAACTTGTCCGGTGGGGAAAAAAGGCGGCTTTATCTTTTGCGTATTCTGATGAGCGAACCGAATGTTTTACTTTTGGATGAGCCTACCAATGATCTGGATCTGGAAACGATGACCGTACTGGAAAGTTTTATGGATGATTTTGCCGGGGCCATTTTATTTGTCTCGCATGATCGTTTCTTTGTCGACCGGTTGGCGGCCAAGGTGTTTGCGCCGGATGGCAGCGGCGGCTGGCAGATGCATACGGGCGGCTGGTCCGCATGGCAGGCTGGGCAGCCGCATGGGGCTGAGACCGAAAAAACGGCAACTAAAATAAAGCCGGCGGCTGAAAAGGCTTCGGCGGTCGAAACAACCGCTGTTAAAAAGCTGCGGTTCACTTTCCGGGAACAGAGGGAGTATGCGGAAATCGAAGGCGTGATTGCCAGCAAAGAAGGGGAACTCAGGGTCGTGCAGCAGCAGATGGCAGCGAATGCCGCCGATTATACACGGCTGGGCGAACTGACGCAGGAAGAAAGCCGTCTTACGCAGGAACTGGAGCAACTTATGGAACGCTGGACGTATCTGGAGGGAATTGCGGAAACAATGCAATGAGGAGGAGAAAACCATGAAGTTTAAATTTTTGCATAATAATCTTAACGTGCTTGATTTGAAAAAATCGCTGGATTTTTATGAAAAGGCATTAGGGTTGGTGGAACTGCGGCGGATGGATACGCCGGATTTTACGCTGGTCTATCTGGGGGATGAGCAGACTGCGCATGAGCTGGAACTGACCTGGATCAAGGCCCGGACCGAACCTTATAATCTTGGGGATAATGAAGTGCATTTGGCGTTCGGCGTGGATGATTTTGCCGCAGCGCATACTCGGCATCAGCAAATGGATTGCATTTGTTATGAAAATGAGGCGATGGGGATTTATTTTATCAGTGATCCAGATGGTTATTGGCTGGAAATTTTGCCGCAGGACCATGCGTCCCGCCGATAAAATTTATCTACTAAGATAAGAGGGGAAGAAAATGGGTCTCAATGAAGCGAAACTGGCAGCGGCAGTCGCTGCCTTTACGTTAGATACGGACGAGCTGCAGGCAGCCGCAGCGGCTTTCCGTTATGATATCGAGCGGGGACTTGAGGGGAACACGGAATCGACGCTGCCGTTATTGCCGACTTATCTTGGGCTGCCGACGGGAGAAGAACAGGGAGAATATCTGGCGCTTGATTTCGGCGGGACCAATGTGCGCGTTTTACGGCTGCGGCTGCTGGGTCATGGAAACTTTACCACGCTGGCCAAAGCGGCGGCGCCGTTGCGGGTGTCTGGCCAATATGATTATACAGGCAGCAGCGCTACGGCGACGGAGCTGTTTGATTTCATTGCCGGGCAGATAGATGCTGCGTTGGATGGGGATCATCAGACGCCGTACCGATTGGGCCATACGTTTTCCTTTCCCTCGTCGCAGAAAGATCTACGGGATGCCAGGCTGCTGCATTGGACAAAGGAATTTGCCACCAGCGGTGTCGAAGGTGCATATGTGAATGCGCTTTTGCAGGAGGCGCTTTTGCGGCGGGGCATTGGCAATGTGCAGCCGACAGCGGTTATCAACGATACGGTTGCCGTGCTTTTGTCGGCGGCTTATGAACGCGGCGACACCTATATCGGGTCTATCTATGCGACGGGGCAAAATAATTGCTACCTTGAATCGTATGGGGAACAACGGCCGGCGATGATTCTCAATATGGAGTCGGGTAATTTCGGCAAGCTGCTGCCGAATGCTTATGATCTGCAGCTGGATGCGGGATCGGAGAAACCGGGACGGCAGCGGTTGGAAAAAATGGTCTCAGGGCGTTACCTGGGGGCACTTTTTACTTTGGCCATGGAGGATATTCAAGGCCGGCCGTTGTCGTCGTCGTTTACAAGTCAGGATATGGCAGTGCTGTTGTCAGATGCGGCGGCCGGAGCCGAAGCGCTGCAGCGATTGTTTGGCATATCCTTTTCAGCAGCAGAAGCGGCTGCTTTACAGCCGCTTGCGGCAGCGATCCTTCGCCGTTCGGCTCGTCTGGTAGCTGCTGCTTATACGGGCATTCTCTGGCATCGGGCCGGTTCGGGGCCGATTGTGCCGCAGCAGATTGCCATTGACGGTTCCGTTTATGAAAAAATGCCGCTTGTTCAGGAGACGTTAACGCAGGCGATGAAAGAACTGCTGGCGGAAGATGCGGCTAAAGTGCAGCTGCGGTTGGCTGCCGGCGGGTCCGGCCTGGGTGCGGCCCTGGCGGCGGCCATGTGTAAGGAGCAATGACAAATGCATATGGAAGCTGACTTTTGCGTTTTGGAATGAACAAAGAAAGTATAGCGGCGCCTCAAGAGAGAGTTTATCTCTGGGTCAATTTGGCTAGCGTTTTACGGCTTTTAACGCCGTAGGAACGCTAGCTAAATTTATAAAAAGAAAAAACATATTGTAATTTGCCGTCAAATTGATTATAATGTGATTGTGCATTTTTTCACATTCTTTTTGGGAGGGATATCTATTATGGCAGATAAAAGACCACGCATCGTTATTGTCGGCGCCGGTTTTGGCGGTTTAAAGGCGGCGCAGCTGCTGGCCGGGACGCAGGCGGACATTACCATTGTTGATCGGGAAAATTTTCATCTATTTCAGCCGCTGCTGTATCAGGTGTCAACTTCCGAGCTGGCGGAAAATGAGATTGCCTGTCCCATCCGGGCGTTTTTTCGGAAGAACCACAATGTTGAATTTTTAATGGCACAGGCGCAGGGGTTTGCTCCGGAACGCCGGGTTTTGCTGACGAATCATGGCGACGTCCCTTATGATTATCTGATTCTGGCTGCCGGCGCGACAACGAATTTTTTCGGGCTGCAGTCGGTGGAGGAACATGCGTATGGGATGAAAACGCTGCAGGAGGCGATTGCTATACGCAACCATGTTCTGCATATGTTTGAGCGCGCCAATAAGTGTGCGGATGAAGCAGAGCGGCGGCGGATGCTGACTTTTGTCTGTGTTGGTGGCGGTCCTACGGGAATTGAATCGGCGGGAGCTTTGTCGGAGCTGGTTTATGGCGTTATGAGCCAGGAGTTTCATAAGCTGGATTTTGCCGAAGTCAGCGTCAAACTGGTTGAGGCGATGGATAAGGTGCTGACCATGATGCCGCCGCCTCTGCAGGCGGAAGCCATCCGGGTTTTGAGCGGTGAGCGCTGCGTGGATGTGCGGCTTAATACCCAGGTTATGGACTATGACGGTGCTGATTTGAAACTGAAAGACGGCAGTGTGATCCCCACGCGGACCGTGATCTGGGCGGCGGGAGTCAAGGCCGTGCCGCTTCTGGCCAAACTGGGGACGGAGGTGGACCGGTCCGGCCGCATCGTTGTCGGTCCGACGCTGCAGATTTCGGAATACCCGGAAATCTTTGCACTGGGAGATTGTGCGAGCTTTGTCCAGGATGGCCGGCCATTGGCTACCATTGCCCCGGTGGCCACGCAGCAGGCGGCGGTATGCGCCGCTAATATCAAAAAATTGCTGCGCGGGGATGCCAAGCTGCTTTCCTTCCGCTATAAGGATGTCGGCAGTATGGCGACCATTTGCCGCGGGCATGCGGTTGTAGCTATGGGCAGCTGGCAGATGAAAGGATTTTTTGCCTGGGTCGCCTGGATGGTCGTGCATCTCATGCGTCTGGCGGGCGTCTATACGAATATTACCGTGGCGTTGAAATGGTTCTGGAATCTGGTATCCGGCATCCGGCTGGGTCGTATTATTACGAATATCAAGGAAAAATGACAAAGCCAATAAAAAAGGAACGAGCTGCTTTAACAGTCCGTTCCTTTTTTGTTGGTGTTTATTCTTCTTTTGCTTTTTCCTGCGCCTTGCGTTTAGCGATTTTCGCTTTTCTTTTTTCCGTTATTTTTTCGGTAGCTTTTTTGCTTTGTTCATTTTTGGCGTAATCCACACCCATTGCAACCAGCTTGTGTTTGACTGTCATGATTGGATGTTTCACTAACATGCCCTTACGGGAACCGGTCATGATTTCCATAAAGGCCTTGTTGTGTTCCGGGCCGAAGCACATGGAATCGCAGCGGTCACAGATCGGCTTGGTAAGGCCGTATTTACACCGGTTCATTTTCGGCATGATCGTTGCGAGCAGTGCGGTGCATTTCGGGCACAGCTTGCCGTCGCTGGTGCCGTGATGGGCATTGCAGTACACGCCGAAAGATTTGCGGATGTTGGCTTTTTCCTTCGGCAGATTATTTTTGAGTTCAATAGGTTTTTTCTTGCGGCGGAATCTTTCTGGTATGATTTTCGATAAGAAACTCATGATATGATCACCCTTGCTATATATTTTATATATCAAATTAAATTGTAAGGTGTATCGGCGATAAAAGCAAGCAATTTCCTTAGCATACAGAAAAGAAAAATGAAACGGCAGCTTGGCAAAAAGATGAAAAATCGATGAAAAAATAAGCGGATGGCAGGTACCGTAAGCCTTGATGGCACAAGGGCGGAGACTAGAAAAAAAAAATAAAAAATAATCTTTAAAATAGTCTTGCTAAATTCAGTGATTCGTACTACAATACGAAAAAAGAGATAGATAGTTTATCTTAAAAAATGCCGGAAGGGCATTAAGGAATGGGAGAGTGTTATGAGGAGCTTTCGACTCACAGAACAGGAAATGAATGATCTTGCGGATAAATATCCAACGCCGTTTTTAGTGGCGTCTTTGGACAAGATCGAAGAGAACTACGATTTTCTGCAGCGTAATTTACCGCGGGTGCATGTGTTTTACGCGATGAAGTCAAATCCGGCGGAGCCGGTCGTGCAGAAAATGGCGTCGCTGGGCGCGTGCTTTGATGTAGCGTCGGCGGGGGAGATGGAGTGTCTTCATAAAATGGGCATTGACGGGAGTCGTATGATTTATGCAAATCCGGTCAAAACCCAGCAGGGCCTTCAGTTGGCCGCAAGGTATGGTGTGAATCGGTTTACTTTTGATGATGTTAGTGAAATTGATAAGATGGCGGCGGCAGTGCCGGGCGCGGATGTGCTGGTGCGGATCCGGGTGGTGAACGAGAAGGCGCTGGTGAATCTGAACGCGAAGTTCGGGGTTGATCCGAGTGAGGCATTGTCTCTTTTGCAGCAGGCTGAGAAAGCAGGCCTGCATGCAAAAGGAATCTGTTTTCATGTTGGCAGCCAGTCGCTGGCGGCGGAGGCCTATGAGGAAGCGCTGCTGGTTTGCCGGCGTCTGTTCGACGAGGCGGAAGCTCTTGGCATGCCGCTTACGATGCTGGATATCGGCGGTGGGTTTCCCATTCCGTCGGCAGATGGCCTGCCGGTGGATGTGGCCGGCATGATGCAGGCGATTGGCCGGCAACTGGACCGTTTGTTTCCGGAAACAGAGATCTGGGCTGAGCCGGGAAGATTTATGTGCGGGACTGCAGTGAATTTGGTGACTTCGGTGATCGGAACGAAGCATCGGGCCGGGCAGACATGGTATGTGCTTGACGAGGGCTTGTATGGAACGTTTTCCGGGGTGATTTTTGATCACTGGACGTTTGAGCTGGAATCGTTTAAGCATGGCAAGAAGAGGTCGGCTACATTTGTAGGACCGAGCTGCGATTCGATTGATTTTGTGCGTCGTGATGTGATGATGCCGGAACTGCAGTTGGGCGATCGTTTACTGGTGCCAAACTGCGGCGCTTATACTTCGGCCAGCGCAACAACGTTCAATGGATTTGCAATGGCGCCTTTTCTCATCTGGGAAGAGGAAAAACCGACGCAGCAGCATGTATATAAGGTTGCATCTGCCGTCAGTTAAACAATAGAATCGGGTATTTTAGTGGATAATCTGCTTTATTGGCGGGGTTATCCACTTTTTTATGCACAAAATGTATACGAGCTGTGGATAAACTGTGAATTGCCAGAGAAAGTAGGTATTCCGACTAGACGGTGCCGGGCGTTTTTACATAGGCATGGATATTTTTTAGTTAAAAAGATGGAAATCCTTTGCGTTGTCTTCTTATCTAGGTTAAAATAGAAGAAGCAGTATTTCTTAGAAGGTGGATAATGTATGGCAGAAGCAGACAATACGGCAGAAGGAACTTCGCTGGATCAACTGAGCGAGCATTCGCTGAATGAGATTTTGCGGGATATTATCAAGTCAATTGAAAATAGTAAGTCGCAGGTTTTTGATATTTATGAAGCGGCCCGGACAGAAGTTGAAGAGAGCAAGAAGAATCTGGAGGAGATTAAAGCTCAGACGCAGCAAACGATTACTGTTGTCGATGAACTGGAGCGGCAGGAGCAGCGCGAAAAGCAGAATCTGGTGCGCGTGAGCAGCAATTTTGCCGATTATTCCGAGGAGCGCATCAAGAAGAGTTATGAACTGGTGAAGGATGTGCAGATCCGTTTAGGAGTGGCGCGAGAAAAGGAACGGCAGTTGCGGCAGCAGCTGGATCGTTTTGAGATCCGGCTTTACAATTTGCAGAAAACGGTGCTGGGTGCTGAACGGCTGGCGATGCGTATCAGTTCGGTTCTGGGGTATCTGGGCTCGCAGCTCAGCGATGTTGTGGCGCAGATGGAAGCCGCGACAAAGAATCGTTTTCTGAGCGCCGCGATCATCAAGGCGCAGGAAGATGAACGCTTTCGGGTATCCCGGGAAATTCATGATGGACCGGCACAGGATGTGGCCAACTTGTTATTTCAGGCTTCCATCTGTGAACGGATGATTGATATTGATCCGGATGAGGCAAAACGGAATCTGCAGGAGCTGCGTCAGCAGCTGAAAGGCTGTCTGACCGATATCCGTCAGATTATTTTTGATATGCGGCCAATGTCGCTGGATGATTTGGGACTGGTTCCCGCCGTTAAACAGCTGCTGACGAAACTGCGGGAGCGCGGTATCTTGGAAGCAACGTTTTCCCTTGAGGGGCCAGAAGTTCCTTTGCCAAAGCATGTTGAGGCGGCGTTGTTTCGCATTGTGCAGGAAGCGCTTAACAACGTAGAGCGCCATGCTGATACGAAAAAAGCGGCGGTGCGCATGCTCTTTACAGAAGCATCGTTGGCGATTCTTATTTCTGACGAGGGAACCGGTTTTGATATGGATGAGATGGAAGCCGAGCGTCAGGAAACCGAGGGCAATGGTCATTTTGGCCTGATGGGGATGACGGAGCGGGCAAATATTATTGGCGCACAGCTGAACGTAACTTCGGCTAAAGGGAAGGGAACTAAGGTACATTTGAAACTGTCCCTGAAACCGCAGGAAGCGCCTGAGCAGGCGGCTGCTGTAAAACCGGCTGCAGAATCCAGAATGACAGAGGGATAAAATGAAGGATTATCAGAAAAGGGCACCACTTCCTGAGGCTATGAAGGCCTACGCCGGGAGCGGCGCCCTTGCTTTTCATACGCCGGGGCATAAGCAGGGATTGGGAGCTCATCCGCTGCTGAAGGAGCGAATTACACCGGAGGGACTGCGGGAAGAAGTTTCACTCATGACCGAGCTGGATGATCTGGGACACCCATCCATGTGTATCAAGGAGGCGCAGGATCTGGCTGCCGATCTTTACGGTGCCGATGCGGCTTATTTTATGATCAATGGGACCACTGGAGCTATCCATACCATGCTGCTTTCCGTTTTGCAGCCGGGCGATACGGTGCTGGTGCCGCGCAATGCGCATCGTTCGATTATGGGTGGGTTGGTGCTATGCGGAGTGCGGCCGGTTTATATTCAGCCGGAGATCGATGTGCGCCTGGGCATTGCGATGGGGCTGACAACGGATGCCGTTCAGGCAGCGATTGCCGCGCATCCGGAAGCGAAGGCCCTGGTGGCGGTCTATCCGACCTATTATGGAGTGGCCTGTGATTTAAAGGCATTGGCGGTGCTGGTACATGCGCATGGGATGCTGCTGCTGGTGGATGAAGCGCATGGGCCGCATTTGCCTTTCAGCCGCGCACTTCCCGCGGAGGCGATTGCTTGTGGCGCGGATATGGCGGCGCTGAGCACGCATAAGCTGCTGGGTTCGCTGACGCAGACTTCCATGCTGCTGGTACAGTCGCTTCGGGTGGATCAGGAGCGGGTTCGCCAGACGGCGGCGCTGCTGGCTTCGACCAGCCCCAATTATTTGCTGCTGGCGTCGCTGGATATTGCCCGGCTGCAGATGGCAGAGTCCGGACCGCGGCTGTTGGCGCGTGCGGTTCGTTTGGCAGAGGGGATCCGGCAGGCGGTCAATGCGACCGATGGCCTTTGGTGTTTTGGGTCGGAGTACATGGGACGTCCCGGCGCAGCTGCGCTCGATGTGACGAAATTGACGGTGCAGGTCAGCGCACTGGGATTGACCGGCGCGGAAGCCGAACATATTTTACGCTGGCAGTATCGACTGCAATGTGAGCTGGCCGATGCGTACAATGTGTTGTTTATTATTTCCATGGCCGATACCATGCGTGAGGCTTCCATTCTGGAGGGAGCGCTGCGCTGTTTTGCGCGCAATTATCGGCGGCCGGCGCCTCTGGCTCTGCCGACCGTATCTTTGCGGGCAGAGCCAGAGGTTCGGTTGACGCCGCGCGAAGCGTTTTTTGCTCCGGCGGAAACGGTTCCTTTTACGACGGGAATCGGCCGCATTGCAGCGGAAGAAATCACTTTTTACCCGCCGGGGATACCTGTTTTGTGCCCGGGGGAAGAAATTACTGCGGACACAGTGCAGCATATCCGTTCTATGGCGGCGGTCGGGCTGAAGGTCACTGGTCCACAGGATACGTCGCTGGGAACAATCCGGGTGGTAAGGAAGGGACAAATATGCACAAGGGCAAACTGATTGTTATAGAAGCCGGGGATGGCTCCGGTAAAGCTACGCAGACAAAGGCGCTGTATGAGCATTTGCTGGCGGATCAGCAGCCGGTGAAGCGGGTGGAATTTCCTGACTATGCATCGGATTCATCCGCTTTGGTGCGCATGTATCTGGGCGGGGCTTTCGGCGCGCAGGCAGAAGCGGTGAATGCGTATGCCGCCACCGCTTTTTTTGCGGTTGACCGGTATGCTTCTTTTCGGATCAAATGGCAGGCGGATTATGAGGCCGGCAGCATTATTTTGGCGGATCGGTATACGACTTCCAACATGGTGCATCAGGCGGTAAAGATCAAGGACATACAGGAACGGCAGGATTATTTGGCGTGGCTGTGGGATTTTGAGTTTTGTAAATTGGGGCTGCCGATTCCCGATCTGGTGTTGTTTCTCGATATGGAACCCGCCGTGGCGGACCGTTTGATTGCGGAGCGGGCTTGCCAGCAGGGGATCGCAGAAGATATTCATGAACGCGATGCCGGCTATCTGCATCAATGCCATGCCGCGTATACGGAGCTGGCTGTTCGGTATGGCTGGCAGCGCGTTGCCTGCAGCAGCGGCGGCGTTCCTCGACGGGTGGAGGATATCCATGCGGATGTGTATCATATTGTTCAACAGGTTTTAGCGGACACGACAGAATAAAAACGATCGGGTTTTAGAATACAATATATTGGAGCGTTTGATTGATGATAAAAGAGGTTTTGGTAGTAGAAGGAAAAATGGATGTGGTAGCCATAGATAAGGCCGTCGAGGCAGATTGCATCATTACAGGTGGATTTAGTTTGCAGCGGCGCACGTTGGAAGCTATTCAGGAGGCTTATCATAAGCGCGGGATTATTATTCTGACCGATCCGGATTCGGCGGGGGAGCGTATTCGCCGCTTTTTGGCCAAGCGGTTTCCCGAGGCCAAACACGCTTTTATTCCTAAAGAAGAAGCGACTGCTAATGATGATATCGGTGTGGAGCAGGCTTCGCCGACAGCGATTCGCCAGGCGCTGGCCAAGGTACATACACTGGACTGGCATCCAGCAGTGATTTTTACTGCGGCTGATTTGCTACGGGCCGGAGTGAGCGGGGCGGCGGATGCGGTGGAACGCCGCTCCCAATTGGGCGCGGCGCTGGGCGTGGGCTATGCGAACGCCAAGACTTTTTTGCGGCGGCTAAATCATTATGGCGTATCTCGGGATGAATTTGAAGCAGCTTTGACAGCACTGAAAAATACGGAGGGGGAAAAATGATGGAAACGATTCATCCGCAGATTGCCAGCCGTGAGGCGACTATGCATATTTTGCAGGCGTTTCATTTGCATGCCAGTAAACGGCTGGGACAAAATTTCCTGATTGATGCCAATATTGTGCGGGGCATTGTGGAGGCCGCCGGGATCGTATCCGGGGATCGGGTGCTGGAAATCGGGCCCGGTATCGGCACGCTGACGCAGGGACTGGCAGAGGCCGGCGCGGCAGTTACCGCGGTGGAACTGGATAAAAAACTGCCGGCGGTACTGGCCGAGACATTGGCCGGCTATGAACAGGTCCGTATTGTTCCCGGCGATATTCTGAAGATTGATATTCGTGCGCTGATGAGCGACGAACCGTTTAAAGTGGTCGCCAATCTTCCCTATTATATTACGACGCCGATTCTGATGGCTTTGCTGGAACAGCGGCTGCCGGTTAGTAGTATCGTGACGATGGTGCAGAAAGAAGTGGCTGAGCGCATGACGGCGCGGCCCGGAGGCAAGGAGTACGGCTCACTGTCGGTGGCTGTGCAGTATTACACCGAGCCGGCCATTGTTCTTGATGTTCCGCCGCGCTCTTTTTTGCCGGCGCCTGAGGTCGACTCAGTCGTTATAGCCTGTCGGGTCCGGACGCAGCCGGCGGTGACGGTCAAGGATGAGCGCTTATTTTTTCGGCTGGTTCGGGCGGCTTTTGGGCAGCGACGAAAAACCTTGGCCAATGCGCTCAAAACACTGGGAATGGAACGGGAACGGCTGGCACAGGCGATGGAAGCAGCGGCGATTGACGCCGGACGCCGTGGAGAAACGTTATCTCTGACAGAGTTTGCCCGCTTGGCAGATCAATTAAGTTAAAAATAATAGGCCTAAAGATTGATACGACATAGAGGAAGGTTATATGTCCTCGTTGAAAGCGTTCAAGATGGCGTGATATAATGAGTGCATTATATCAGAATGTGTGGTTTGGAGAGCCGTTAGCTGCAGGCAAATTCTGCTTTGAAAAAGATCCTGACTGCATATAAATGGATGATTGCTTAACTTGGGAGGCAGAGAGATGAACTATGCGATGACGGTATTTTCCGGTTGCGGACTGGCGGCATTGCTGGTGGTCCCGGCAGTTATCTGCACCGCAGAGGGATCGGTACCGGATTGGGCGTATGATGTGATGAATGGACTGGCTGAAGCCGGTTATGTTGTTTTGCCGGGAAATGGGGCTCAGGGGCTATCCCGGCAGCAGATGGCCATGTTGACAGCACAGGCCTTGAAGCGGATGGATGATGCCAATAATCTGCAGGCAGGCAATCAAGCTGTAGCCTTGACACGGGAATATACGGCCATTACCCGTTTATCGGTACAGGATGAAATGCAGGAACGGATGCTTAAAGAGTGGATCGCACGGCTGGAAAGCGAGTATAAGACGGCGTTTAATGCGGTCAAAAGCGATATGCAGGAATCCGCGCGCTATTCTGGACAGACGGGCGATGCCGGCCAGCGGCGGCTACAGTATCGTCAGAATTCCGAAGCGCTTGATAAAGCGGCGGTTGATCTGGCCAATGCGGAGGCGCAGCTGAAGCGGCATCAGATTATGATGCAGCAAACGCAGGCGCGTAAAGCGGCTATAGAACAATCTATGGTGACTGCCCGGCTGCCGGTGGAAGCGTCAGATCAACCGGCAGCGGCGGATAATGAGGCGAGCGCTGATGATGCGGCTGCCGATGGAACCGACGCGGGGACGGAACCCGCCGCTGCAGATGACGACGCGGCAGCAGCGGATACAGGCGATGCCGGGGCGGCGGACGGGACGGATACCGGAACCGGGACAGTTCAGCCAGCTTCGAGTGAGGAACTGCTTCGTTCGGTGGGTGATTTGCGCGTCGAGTTTGCTGCCGAGCTGGCGGACATGGGTTATTTTGACGATGTGGCCGCGCAGTCGCAGGTGGTCGCGCAGACCACGCCAAAACAGTCGCCGCCGGCAAAACGGCTGCGGGTCGACGGCGAGGTTCGGGCGGACTATGGGCGCAACAGCGGCCCACAAAGCATTGGCAATCGCGGGCGGCTGCGGTTGCGGTTGTATCCGGATTACAATATTGATGGCAACTGGCATGCCATCGGCATGATTGAAAGCGAGAAAGCGTTTATCGGCGAAGGTTCGGATGGAAAAATCAAACTGGATCGTTATTATCTGCACGGGCATTCCGGAGCAACGCTGCTGGACATTGGCGCATATAGCACGCTGATGGCTGAGGGTAATATTTATGACAGCAAGTTTGTCGGCGTCCGGGCGCAAGCCGGCGGGCCGGTGAAGTACACGGCAGAAGTTGGTAAGATTGATGCTGCGCATCGGGCGTCGACGTTGACCGCATCCTATCGGACGGATGATTATTTGCTGGAGGGCGGCTGGTATCATTTTGATTCCATTTATGGCGGCGCGCCGCGCACAATTTATATGGCAAACTTCCGCAAACCGATGGGCTGGTTCGATTTCGGCGCGATGTTCCTGCACGGCGCGGATCGAGATCAAGGCAACGGCAACGGTTATGTGCTGACGCTGAGCCATGGGCGTGAGGACAGCTGGAATCCGGGGACATACAGCGTTTATGCGAAGTATTATCATCAGCCGGCTTCGACGTATGTTGAACATACCATGAACGGAATGGCCGATTATATGGCCGGATTTGAAGGCTTTGGCCTGGGTTACAGTTATACGCTGCAGAAAGACTGGGTGCTGAGTCTGGAATATGATCATTTGCGCGATTTAAGGACACACTGCTTTAATAATACAATCTGGGGGTCTATAACGTACTTTTTCAAAAATTATCGTGATTAAACCGTTGTTGGAATCACTGTGCCGGGTGGGAGAGCAGGAGAGGGGCGGTTTTATGAGCTTGGTCAGCGCCTTGCAGGCGAAAGAAAAGAGTCTGGCGGTCATCGGGTTGGGGTATGTGGGGTTACCATTGGCGGCAGCGTATGCCCGACAGTTCGATGTCATTGGTTTCGACGTCAATCAAGATCAGATTGCGGCCTACAAGGCCGGGCGCGATCCAACGGCGGAATTGGGCGAGGAAGCTCTTAAAAATGTTACGATTCATTTTACTACGGATGAAACACAGTTACGAGCCGCTTCGTTTTTGATTGTGGCGGTGCCGACACCGATTAATGGCGATAAAACACCGGATTTGTTGCCGGTACGCAGCGCGTCGGAAGTCGTAGGGCGCAATTTGCAGCCGGGCAGTATTGTTGTGTTTGAGTCGACGGTTTATCCGGGGGTCACGGAGGAAATCTGCCGGCCAATTCTGGAGAAGGAATCCGGGCTACTCTGCGGGCGGGACTTTAAGATCGGTTATTCGCCGGAGCGCATTAATCCTGGGGATAGGGTTCATCGCTTAACGAATATCCGCAAAATTGTTTCCGGCATGGATGAAGAATCTCTGCAGGACATTGCCGCCGTTTACAGTACGATCATTGAAGCCGGCGTTTATCCGGCGCCGACGATCAAGATCGCGGAGGCGGCTAAGCTGGTGGAGAATGCGCAGCGGGATATCAATATTGCTTTCATGAATGAATTGGCAATGGTGTTTGACCGTATGGATATTGATACGAATGAGGTTCTCAAGGCAATGAACACCAAGTGGAATGCGCTGGGCTTTCAGCCGGGTTTGGTCGGCGGCCATTGCATTGGCATTGACCCGTATTATTTTATTTATCAGGCTGAACTGCTGGGGTATCATTCCCAGATTATTGCGGCGGGACGCCGGGTCAATGACGGGATGAGTCAGTTTGTGGCGCAGGCTATTGTGAAAAAAATGATTCATGCCGGACTGGATGTCTGTCGGGCCAGAATTTATCTGTTGGGGATGACGTTTAAGGAAGATTGCCCGGATACGCGCAATTCCCGGCCGGTGGATGTATTCCACTGGCTGCAGGAATATGGTCTGGAGCCAGTAGCAGTAGACCCCGTGGCCGATCCGGGAGATTTTACACGCGAATATGGAATCCCGCTGCAGACGATGCAGACCATCGAGAACGCGGATTGCGTGGTGTTTTTGGTGGCACATCAGGCTTTCCGGCGTTTGTCGCGAACGGCGATAGACCGGATGTTCCGTCCGGCGGCGGATGGGCAGAAACGAGTGATTGTGGATGTGAAGAGCATATTTTCGGGAGCGGAGTTAACGCAGGAGGGCTATCTGTATTGGAATCTCTGACGTTGTACGGGAAACGGAGCTGAGTATGCAAAATGAGCCATAAATGGGGATGGGGACTGCTGTTGGTCTTTCTGGCGGCTGCCGGCGTGACATTTTATTTGTTTTATGAATTGCCGGAGACGGCCCACCCGGCGGCTGATATTACCGATTTGTCCGGCCTCTATTCGTCAGAGAAGGAAATTGCCGCTGCCAGACAAGAACTGGCGACGGCAGAACCGGCGCAGGTCATTACTGCGGATAGTTCCGGTTCGCGGCAGATCGCCCTGGTGCTCGATGGGCTGCCCGACCGTTCGACAACGGCCCGGCTACTGGATTTATTCCAAACACATCAGGTCCCGGTCGTTTTCTTTGTCGAAGGCCAAAATGCGGCGGAGCAGCCGGAGACAATCAAGCTGCTGCAGGAAAGCGGACAGGAGATCGGCAACTTCACTTTTGTCGGCATTGCAGCGGTACAGAATCTGCCCCAGGAAGAACTATTGGGGCAGCTTTGTCGTACGCAGAAGGTACTGGAAACTTTGACCGGACAGGCGCCGTCTTTATTTCGGGCTCCGCGTACGCGCTTTACGGAAGCGCTGCTGAAAGCGGTGACGGCGGCCGGTATTGATAAGGCGGTATACGCAAATGTCGTATTGCCGAGGGGACAGCTTCACTCGCCGGCCGATGCGGCCGCTTTTGTCAGCACGATTCCAGCCGGCAGTATTGTGGCTATTGCGGCGGGGGATCCGGTAGACGTCAAAAAGATGGAAGAGGGCAAGACGGATGATCGCCCGGCAATTGATAAACAACCGACGATCCAGACGGACGAATCGGCAGGAGCGCAGCCGACGGATTCTTTGGCAGAGGAAACGGAATGGCTGCTCAGTGCCTTGGAACAGCAGGGGATTTCTGTGCGGTCACTTTCGGCAGCTCGCAGCATTCGCTTGCTGCCGGCGGTTTTGACGACGCCGCTGAATGAGACTTTGCCGGGACAGGAGGCGGCGCAGCATGAATGAACAACAAGAGAAACAGACGGAGCAAGAAGTCATTTATGTTCATAAACATGATCGCCGCCTTTTGTCTCGCGTTCCGGACGAAGCCGGCGCCCGTACAAACACGGATCGGCGCGGCATCGCGCAGGCGGCGCTGCGCCGCGAAGACTTTTGGGCATATATGGCTGGAGAAGAAGCCGGGCAGAGATATGATGTTTCCTACCGGATCAAGGTGGTTTGCCGTTATCAAGGGCAGGACCGCGTTCTGACCGGCCGCTGTGTCGATGTGTCGACAACCGGATTGCTGCTGATTCTGGGTGAAGATGTTCGGCAGGAGATGGAGAATGCCGATCGTATCTTACTCAGTTTTGAGATTGAACCAGGCACAATGCCGGAAGGTTATGAGATGAAGGTTCGTGATCTTGAAGCGGTCTGTGTGCGCGGATTTTTAAAAACAGAGCAGGAAATTTACTATGGCATGCAGTTTAAAAAGACGCTTTCTGAATATGTTAATAAAAAACGCGGCCGTTATATGCTGGCAGTTGCGTCTTTTTTTCTGCTTTTTATTTCCTTTGTGATTATTTTAATGCGGGCGGAGTCGGTAATTTATTTTAGGTTTAACCGATTCCTTTATCTTTACAGCATTATCGCAGCAACTTTTTTGCTGACCCGCTATCTGTTTGCTACTTTTTATCGGCCAGTGAAAATTGATCCGGATTATACGCCTGGCGTTACCGTCGTCATTCCTTGCTTTAATGAAGAGACTTGGATCCAGCGGACGATTCTTAGCTGCATGAATCAGGATTATCCGACGGATCAACTGGAGGTCATCGTGGTTGATGATTGTTCCAATGATCATTCGGTGGAAAAGATCAACGATATGATTGAACGACTGAAGGCAGAGGGCAGTCGGTATAATGTCAGCGAGCGGCTGAGTTGCTACGTGCAGCCCCGCAACATGGGAAAACGCGAGGCCATGGCGTTGGGGGCGAAGCAGGCCAAACATGAGTTGTTGGTTTTTGTTGATTCCGATAGTTTTGTCGACCCATTTGCAATTCGCAATATCGTTCAGCCGTTTAAGGATAAGGAGATGGGCGGAGTATCCGGGCGTACGGATGTGGCGAATACATATACGAATTCGCTGACGAAAATGCAGGCGGTGCGTTATTATATTGCCTTTCGCATCATGAAGGCGGCGGAGGGGTATTTTGATGCGGCAACCTGTCTTTCCGGGCCGCTTTCCTGTTATCGGAAAGATCTGGTGCTGCAGTATTGCGATGCTTGGCTCGGCCAGACCTTTCTGGGCCAGCGGGCTACATTTGGCGATGATCGCAGCATGACGAATTTTATTCTGCGGCATCATCGGACAACCTATCAGGATACGGCCGTGTGCTCCACGATTGTGCCAAAAACGCATCGGATGTTTTTGCGGCAGCAGATGCGTTGGAAGCGTTCCTGGCTGCGGGAGTCGCTCATTGCTTCGCGGTTTATGTGGAAAAAAGAACCGTTTATGTCGCTTTTCTTTTATATGGGAGTCCTGGTGCCGATTGCGGCGCCGATCATTGTTCTTTACAATCTGGTTTATGTGCCGCTGATTCATCGGGTATTTCCGCTGCCATTCCTGGTTGGCATGGTGCTCATGTCGCTTTTGATGAGCATGGCGCAGCTTTTTCTCCGGCGCAGCTCTACGTGGGTCTTCGGCGTTTGGTTTTGCCTTTATTATGAATGCGTTCTGCTCTGGCAAATGCCGGTTGCCTGGTTTACTTTCTGGAAATCTACCTGGGGCACGCGGATGACGCCGGCCGATCTGGCCGCCGAGGCAAAAAAGCACAGAAAGAAGGCGGGAGCATGACTTTGTGGGATGAAAAGTTTACGCAGGCCAAGAACCGCCGCAAACGGTATCGTATGGTATTGGAAATTCTTTGCATTGTGGGCGCAGCTGCGCTGCTGGTCAATGCGTTTTTTACGCTCCGGACCTATCATCCATTTGATCCGGCAGCGGTTGATATGGGAACAACCGATACTCCGGATACGGGATTTATTGCGCTGTCGTACTTTGGCGTTGATCGTATCGGCAATACGGCGACGCTCATTGGGCGGGAACAGCTGCATGATCAGCTGAAAGCGCTCAAGGATCAGGGCTATGTTACCATTACGCAGAAAGATATTGAAGCGTATTATGAACAGGGTAAGCCGCTGCCCCGACGGTCCTTGTTTCTCATGTTTGAAGACGGACGCCGGGATACGGCAATTTTTGCGCAGGGAATTTTGGAAGAGTTGAATTATAAGGCCAGCATGATGACATATCCGGAAAAATTCGAAAAACAGGATCCGACGTTTCTGCTGCCAAAAAATTTGAAAGAGCTGCAGGCGTCAAGCTATTGGGAAATGGGAACAAACGGGTATCGCTTGGAATTTATCAATGTATTTGATCGTTATAATAACTATATTGGGGAAATTGATCCCTTGCGCTATGCAATGATGCAGCGCGGGCTTGGGCGTCGCTATAATCATTATCTGATGGACTTTATCCGTGATAAATACGGCGTGCCGCAGGAGAGCACCCGGCATATGGAGTCGCGTATCAGCTATGATTATGAGCGTTTGCGCGATATTTACCAGGCGCAGCTCGGCTATGTGCCGGGACTTTATGTCCTGATGCATTCCAATACGGGCCGCTTTGGCAACAATGGCAAAGTGAGCGCGCTCAATGAACGCTGGATACGCGATTTGTTTCGGATGAATTTCAATCGTGAAGGCTATGTTTTTAATCAGCGCAACAGCAGCATTTATGATCTTACGCGCATGCAGCCGCAGCCGTACTGGTCAAAAAATCATTTGCTGATGCGGATTAAGTACGATATCAATCAGCCAATTTCTTTTGTTGAGGGTGATCATGAGCGGCAAAAGCGCTGGGAGCTTTTGTCCGGCGCGTCAGAGATAAAAAAAGAGCAGTACATTTTGACTTCGTCGCCGGAAAGCCGTGGACTGGCGCGGTTAAAAAACAGCAATAGTTATCAGGACTTGCAGGTCCGGGTGCGGCTGGAGGGAAATTTGTTCGGCGAGCAGGTCATTTATCTGCGGGCGGACGATCAGTTAAATCGTTATATTGCGGTGCGGTTGGCCAATGGGGAACTGATCGTGGCGGAGAAAAACGGCGGTGCGGAGCGGGAATTGTATCGGGACAAGCTGGTGCTGATTGAAGGCGGAACGATTCCCTCGCTGGAAGAGGATAAGCGCGATACCGAGGTAAAAGAACTGGAGACCTTTGCCCGGTACGCGCCATCTCGTGAACAGGCGCGCGAGTATCTGGCCCGCGCGGAAAAAAGGCGCAAGGAACCGGCGCTTTCGGTTGCGGATGGCGGTCAGCCTTATGTGGCAGTGACCAGCGTGCATGCTCGCGCGGACCGGGATCTCGTGATTCAACTGAAAAAGGACAAGATTTCGGTTACGGTTAATGGCTGTGCCGCCGCGCAGGATGTGGCGGTTCGTGATCTGGATCGCGGCAGCTTCTATTTAGCGGCCGGCGAACTGCAGGATGCCTGGAGCCAGAGAAATTTGGCCGATGATGTTTATGACGGTATTTTTGAAAAGCTGATCATTACGACGGACACTGGGAGCAAGCCGGCAGACGAACAGGTGCTTTACAGCGGGGAACTGACCGGCTGGGAAAAGTTCAAATTTCGGACGAATCAGATCTGGGAAAACATTCTTGGCTGGTTCCTGCATTATCTATAATGAGCGGCGGAGGATAAGGAATGAAGGTACAGTTTTTGAAAGCCTGCTGTATGGCTGCGGCGATTTTTATCACAACGGGTTGCGCCGGGCCCATTAAGAGCAGCGCCCATTCTGAGGTGGCGCTTTCGGCCTGGACTGCATACTGGGATATGAAGAGCGGGCTGCAGGAATATGATGGCATGAAAGGCCGGCTGACAAGTCTGTCTTATTTTGCCGCTTATTTTAATGCAGAAGATCATCTGGTTTTGCCGCCGGAAGTACAGGCAGCTCGGGAGAAAAATCGTCGGCGGGGCGGGCCACAGGCCTATCTTACCATCGTAAATGACTGGGAAAAGGCTCCCGGAATGGCGACGGAAAAGGATCTGGCTGTGCTGCGGCGGGTGTTGGCGGATGATGCCGCTATGGACCGGCATATCGCTGAAATTATTGCCTTGGCTAAAAAGGGCGCTTATGATGGCGTGGAAATTGATTATGAACGCGTTTGGAAAGATACGCAGCTGGCGCCGCGTTTTCTTGATTTTACTTACCGTTTGTATCGGGCGGCGCTTTCCGCCGGACTCAAGCTGCGCATCGTGCTGGAACCAAGCGCGCCTTTCGGCGCGGCATTTTGTCGGGGTCCGCAGTATGTGGTCATGCTGTACAATCTTTATGGCACCCATAGCGGGCCGGGGCCAAAAGCTGACGGAGCATTTATTTTGAAAACGGTGCAGGCGATGGCGGCATTGCCGGAGAACCGGGCGGTAGCTTTTGCTACCGGCGGTTGTCAGTGGGAACATGGCGGCTTGTTGGGCCTGGATATCGTCAGTAAGCGTTTTATTGATGAAAAGGAAGCTGCTGCGCTGCAGGAAAAGTATCAGGCTAAGGCGCAGCGAGATCCAGATAGCGCCGGGCTGTTTTTTGACTACGAGAAAGAAGGCCGCCGCTATACGGTCTGGTATGCGGACAGCGAGACGCTGAATGCTTGGATCTCCTTGGCAGCAGGGCAGGGCGTGCAGCAGATCAGTTTGTGGCGGCTGGGCGGCAATACAGATATCGCTCAGGTGCGTTAGGTAAAGCGAGTGGGAGGAGAAACAAAAATGAAACGTTCCAGGGGCGCAGGGCAATTCGTCGGGGTACTGCTGCTGGCATTTTGTTTGACGCTGGCTTTAGTTAGCGTGGTCGGGGCGGAGCCTGCCGATCATGCTTGGTATCAGCAGCTGCGGGAAAGAAATAAGGGGAAACTGGCGACGCCGCTGCGTTTTATTCCTACTACGGAGCAGGCGGTCGTCTATACTTTTGGCGGCTTATCGAAAGCGCAGCCGCTGCAGGATATTTTGGACCGGCTGGATGCCTATCAGATGCGGGGAACGTTTTTTGTGTCTGAACGGGAACTGCAGCGCAATGCGGATCATGTGGCGATGATTGCAGCGCATGGGCAGGAATTGGCCATTGGACTGCGGGCGGAGAAAACAGACGGGTATTATGATTTTTGTGCGCAGATTGATCGGATTCGCCAGACGCTGCGCGAGCGTTATGGCGTGGAGGCAAATTATGTCCGATTGATCATGGGGCCGGATTCGGATGAGCTCAAAGAGGCCGTTTCGGCTATGGGCTGTATACTGTTTAGCCAGGGGCTCAATGTGGTGCAGTCCAAAGACAAGGAAGCGCAGACCACGGCCGAAGTCATGAAGGACATTTTCGGCAAGTGGACGACATCGCTGGGGCGGGGTGAATTGGTGTATATTCGCACGGATTTTTATACCAAAGATACGCTGGCCGGTGATATAATGATAGAGGTGAAGAAAAAAAAGATTGATAATATTGCTTACCGGACCTATGATGATTCGCCGGAAACCAATCCGGAGAACGACTCAGCTTACCGGGTGGCTTCCATTGGCGATGTCATGGCCGTGCGGGATAAGCTCTATACGTATCCGGTGAATCCTGCGGCTATACCGGCAGAGTTGCGCCCCGGCTACCAATCTTTTTCCGTGACCAATGCCAATTTTGACGAGGTGTTCTGGCAGCGATATCTTGGTTCGCCCTTGGTTGACTCTTCTGACCGTATGCTGGGGTTTTCCCGGGAGGAAATGCAGAAGGCGGATAAGACCGGTATTGTAAAAACGGTTACGGATAATACGATTTTTTTGACCTTTGACGATTGGGGCAATGATGATTCTATTAATAAACTGCTGTATGTTCTGCGCAAGCATCATGTGACCGGGACGTTTTTTGTCATTACCTGGAATATGCCGAACAATCCTAATTTGCTGCGGGCCATGGCAGTCGACGGCAATGGAATCGGCAGTCATACGAATGGACATAAGGCCATGGCGGTGCGCGATGCCCATAATCGTCAGGTTCCGGTGTTGAGCGATCTGGATTATGCCATTGATGTGCGGCAGGCTTATGAAAAACTGGCGTCGGTGGTTGGCGATGTCGAGGTGGACGGGCATTATTCTCTGACGCGGCTGCTTCGACCGCCGACGCTGGCTATCAGCCGCGCCGGTGCGCGTTCTATTTTTGATGCCGGCTATACGTATATTGTATCCGGATATGAGAGTACGGAAGATTATGCCCAGCCCAGTCTGCAGTCGCTGGTAACGTCTATGCAGCATGGCGTTTTTGACAGCCGGGGCCGGGTTCGTAAGGGGACTGTGCTGGTTATGCATATGAGTGAAACGGCAGGCTTTACGCCCCGTGCGTTGGATATCCTGCTGACGGTTAACGAACAGCGTGCGGCGGATGATCCGGCGAAATTTAAAGTGGGCCGGCTGAGCGATTATCTGACGGGAAATTATTCCCAAAGGCGAGCGGTCAAAACGGAATGGCCATGAGTAAAATCTAATATAATAATTTAGGGAATCAGAGGAGAAATATGGGGATTTATGAGTATAAAACCCGGGGGACCTGTTCCCGGAAAATTACGGTAGAACTGCAGGGGAAGACAATTCAAAAGGTGGCTTTTGAGGGCGGCTGCAACGGCAATCTGTCCGGGATAGCAAAATTAGTAGAGGGCATGGATATTGATTTTGTCATCCAGCGTTTTGCGGGCACCCCTTGTGGAGATAAATCGACTTCCTGCCCGGATCAGCTGGTGCATGCTCTGCAGGAAGCCTATGCTGTCGAACAAAGGCAGGGGTGAGACCAAATGATTTTTGACAACCATATTCACACGCGATTTTCGGCTGACTCCGATATGCTGGCTATTGATGCGCTTGATGTAGCAGCGCGCCAGGGAATAGGCCTGGTTTTTACGGAACATATTGATTTTGATTATCCGGGAGATTTGGATTTTACTTTTGATCCACAGGAATACTGGCGTACTTATGGACCTTACCGGGGAAGTTCGCTGGCCTTGGGAGCAGAACTGGGACTGGCGCCGGGGCAAACAGAACGTGATCAGGCTTTTTTGACGCAGGCTCCGTTTGATGCCATCATTGGGTCGGTGCATCTGTTGGACGGCAGGGATCTTTACAATGCATCTTCCTATGAAGCGCGTTCGCAGCAGGAAGTTTATACGCAATATTATACGGCGATGGCCGATTTGATTCGCGAATATGCCTTTATTGATGTTTTGGGGCATATTGATTATATTTGCCGTTATGCGCCTTATGCGCAGCCGGGGGTACATTATGAGCTTTTCCGTGAATGGATTGACGGGGTTTTGCAGGCTTTGGTCGACACGGATACGGTGTTGGAACTGAACACGCGGCGTTTCGGCGACCGGCTGGCGATGAAGGAACTGGTTGCGGTTTATAAGCGGTATTATGAATTGGGCGGCCGCTATGTGACACTGGGTTCTGATGCGCATTCGCCTGAAGCCATCGGCGCTTCCTTTGCTTTGGCGCAGGATTTTGCCGCAGCTTGTCGCTTGCAGCCGGTTACTTTTTTTGCCCGTAAAATGGTCTGTTTATAATAAATTTATGGTCAATGCATAAAAAAATTAAAAAACGTCTTGACGAACCTTATGAAATGAGGTAATATATAAAAGCTGACTCAAGCGAGTGCAGTGAGCCGGAGCAAGCGCGGCGGTGTTCCTTGAAAACTAAACAATGCAGAATGAATCATTTGAAATGATTCAAGCCAGATGTTATGTAAGAAAAAACCAAAACAGATTGTGAAAGCAATCGACAATTTCTTGAAAAAGAAGCGAGCGAAAGCTCGTGACTTCCAAAGATAATAAAGAGCCTAATCGGTTCTTCAATAAAGTTTATTGGAGAGTTTGATCCTGGCTCAGGACGAACGCTGGCGGCGTGCTTAACACATGCAAGTCGAACGAGGATTTTTATTTCGGTAAAGATCCGAGTGGCAAACGGGTGAGTAACGCGTAGGCAACCTGCCATAGAGATGGGGACAACAGTCCGAAAGGACTGCTAATACCGAATGAACTGTAGGCTTCCCATGAAGCATACAGCAAAGATAGCCTCTATATATAAGCTATCACTCTATGATGGGCCTGCGTCTGATTAGCCAGTTGGCGGGGTAACGGCCCACCAAAGCAACGATCAGTAGCCGGTCTGAGAGGATGAACGGCCACATTGGGACTGAGACACGGCCCAAACTCCTACGGGAGGCAGCAGTGGGGAATCTTCCACAATGGACGAAAGTCTGATGGAGCAACGCCGCGTGAGTGAAGAAGGTCTTCGGATCGTAAAGCTCTGTTGTCAGGGACGAATGTAGACTTTGGGAATATCGAAGTTTAATGACGGTACCTGACGAGGAAGCCACGGCTAACTACGTGCCAGCAGCCGCGGTAATACGTAGGTGGCGAGCGTTGTCCGGAATTATTGGGCGTAAAGGGAGCGCAGGTGGGAAAGTAAGTCTGCTTT